>Ga0302228_10000004_pt1 | contig 233402 bp, 217 predicted proteins | sample II_Palsa_N1_2_FD_193519 | JGI IMG/M metagenome (GOLD analysis project Ga0302228, IMG submission 193519) | Peat permafrost microbial communities from Stordalen Mire near Abisko, Sweden - II_Palsa_N1_2 | ecosystem: Environmental > Terrestrial > Soil > Palsa > Peat permafrost | place: Sweden... | reverse complement strand
TCGCCAACGGTGGCAACGACAGCTTCACTGTCGCCGGCCTGCCGGTGTCGAAGAACGCGGGGATCTTCGATCTGGGCATGCGCTTTGCGATCAGCAAGGACGTGAGCGTGGACTGGAGCTACCACGGCCAGTTCGCGAAGAACGCCACCGACCAGAGCGCACGCATGTCACTCAACGTGGCGTTCTAAGGAAAGAAGGCCGCCCCGATGCGCTTCGGGGCGGCCACTGTTGCCGGTCCTTCATGGTGCGAACTTGTTTTTACGTCTTTAGCGGAATACGACGCATGACGACTTCGCCGTTGGCTCTCGTGCTTACGTGAATAAATCTCAATTTTGCGATTACGCTCAGCGGCTTGGCTTTAAGTGGCGAAACTCTCTGACTACCTCAACTCATCCAACGTATGAGTGATCCTGAACCCAGTCACGCAATTGCAGTGCTCGACATGCCTGAGTACCACGCACGGATTGGGCTCGTTTCGCCGTGTGTACCGTTGTGACCAGCGAGGTGAAAGAGCCGTGCTGTGCACACTAAAACTATCTAAATATTCGGATAGGAATTTCAAAGGGCAACGCCGTCGTCGTCCTCAAGCGTTCGAACACTTGGATGAACGGTCCATCAAAAAAAATGAATGCGGTATCGGGCATGGCTTGATTGTAATTGAGTCGTGTCCACAGAAATATTGGAGCTTGCGGCTCAGGGGACGAAATGCATTGAGCCACATTGGGCCCCTGTCCGGGGCGTGTCCAAAAACGAAAAAGCCTACTGTTCAAAGTGGGCTAAGTCACTGATCTACATGTTGGCCGGGGAGGCAATCGAACCGCCTACACGGGATATTCAATCCTCTGTCTGACTGATGATGCAATCCTCACACTAAGACTGACGAAGAAGGCTTCTCGCCAGACCTAAGATAGTTGTCCCACGCCATCATCAGTTTTGCTCGCCTTACCAACAGGTCGCCTCGTTGATACGCAGCCTCCGACTTGTCCTTTAGGCGATGAGCCATCGCGGCTTCGATGACTTCCCTTGGATGCGAGGTCGTCTCAGCGGCCCAGTCTCTGAACGTTGAGCGAAAGCCGTGTGCAGTGATGTCAGGGTGCAGCTCTTTAAGCAGATTCATTGCCGCAGCAGTAGTTAAAGATCGATCTTTTACACCAGGGAACACGTGGCCACTTCCGCGCGAATGCTTTCCGTTTGTCGCAGCAGGAATTAGAGCCCGAAGGAGAGCTACCGCCGCCGATGACAGCGGTATGCGATGCTCTTTATCAGCCTTCATACGTTCGGCTGGGATAATCCACATTGCGGCACTTAGGTCGAATTCTTCCCATCGCGCACCGGCCGCTTCGCCGGGCCGGGTCGCAGTGAGAATTTGAAGCTCAAGCACTCGAGCAGCTAGACCTTGCCGCAGCCGAAGCTTGTTCATAAAACTGGCAACGTCGGCGTAGGGGAGGGCGGCGCGGTGTTCCACTTTCTGAACCTTGCTGCGCTTAGGCAGAAGTTGATCTAGGTGATTACGCCACGAAGCTGGATTGTCTCCAGTCCGGAACTTGCGCACCGTCGCCCAAGCCAATACAGACTCGATGCGACCACGGAGTCGGCTCGCAGTCTCTGTCTTAGTTTTCCAAATTGGGTCCAGGCACTTCATTACGAGAGCAGTGTCGATCGAGGCTACGTCCAAATTCCAAATCGATTTGCAATAAGTGGTCAAGGTAGCTTCCCACTGACTGGCATGTTTGATGTTCTTCCACCCGTCCTCGTGGGCCTCGATATACTTATCGCAGCATTGGCCGAACGTAACGACTCGTGCTTCAGCCAGCCGCTTGTCTTTCCGGCCGGTATTGCGATGTTCGATCGGGTCGATTCCGTCAGCCAACTGCTTCCGGCAATTCGCCGCGCGGTCGCGAGCCTCACGCAGTCCAAATGTCTGAAAGGAACCTAGCCCCATTTCTCGCGTGCGGCCGTTAACTTTGTAACGGAATACCCAAGACTTGGAGACTGTCGAGGAAACTTGAAGATAGAGACCCCCGCCGTCGCCCAGATAGCCAGGCGACTGAGTCTTTCGGACCTTCAAATCGGACAGTTTTTCGAATTGGCGTGCCATAAGCTACCCATGCTTCTACCCATGATGATACGCTGGATTTCGCTGGGCTGCTATGGCCGACAATGGACGTCAAATCGAAACAGATGGCGCAGCTGAGCCATTTCTGTGGACATCACTGGACGCCCGTGGACTTGCCGTTTACGGACTCTCTCTCCGCCAAACAGACGACCCTCAGAGAACAGTCTCTGGGGGTTTTTTGTGCCAAGAATTCCAGCAAACTCGGTGAAGAACGGCAAAGCCTTATCGAGCGTTCAAATGCCTGTTTTCAATGCACGCGGAATGAGGCTAGCTCGCTATGCCTGGTTGAATAGGATTTTTCATTAGTGAGGTTTGCGCTGACGAAGAAAGCTACCGAGTCGGCGCGCTGTCGTCGGAAAAATTAATTCTATTTGCGTCGGATCGGATTGAGCGGCCTTGGATCATCTGCCCGTATCGCCTCAGGTGTTGGAGTATCACAGGTGATTCACACCGCTGCGCCTTAACTCTGAGTACGAATTCTCGTGGAGATTGTTATGGCGCGTCCCATCTGGACCGGCACCTTGTCTTTCGGTTTGTTGAATGTCCCGGTCTCACTGATGACGGGCTCGCGCACGGTCGACCTGCATTTCCGCATGCTCGACAGTCGGAGCAAAACGCCGATCCGATACGAGCGGGTCAACGCTGAAACGGGAGACGAAGTGCCTTGGAAGGACATCGTCAAAGCTTTCGAGTACAAGAAGGGCAGCTACGTCGTTCTGGAAAAAGAAGATCTGAAGTCAGCGGCTTCAGAAGGTCGCGAAGCGGTCGAAGTCGAAGCGTTTGTCGATGCGGCTTCCATTGGGCCGGAATTTTACGAGAAGCCCTACATCCTGGTGCCGGGCAAAAAAGCCGAGAAAGGCTATGTGCTGCTGCGAGAAACGCTCAAAAAAACCGGGAAGATTGGCATTGCTCGCGTCGTCATTCGCACGCGCGAGTATCTGTCTGCGGTCATGCCGAAAGACAAAGCGCTCATCCTGATGATCCTGCGCTTTCCGCAGGAGCTGGTCGACGTGTCGGAATACAAGATTCCGGAGGGTGCAGTCTCCCAATATCGTATCGCGCCCAAAGAACTGGACATGGCCGAGAAATTGATCGAATCCATGTCTGGCGAGTGGAAGCCGGGCGATTTCCGCGATGAGTTTCGTGAGCGCCTGCAGAAAGTGATCGAGAAGCGCATGAAGTCGAAGGGCTTAGTCACTCCGGATAGGGATGAGGATAGTGATGAGGCATCTGCGGGAGGCTCAACCAACGTAGTAGATTTCATGGCGCTGTTGGAAAAGAGTCTTGCTTCCAACAAGCGAACGCCTGCCAAGAAGCCGGCGTCGAGCGGCAAAAAAGCCTCTACGAAAAAGGCCGCAAAGAAGGCAGCGCCGGCAAAGAAGGCATCGAAGAAGGCGGTCAGAAAGGTTGTTCGAAAGGCGGGTTGATGCCGATTACGATTTGTCCGGCTGCCCCAGCTTTTTCATGACGGCGCGCAAGTCCTGCTTGATGGTCGTCAGCGCTTTCCATGGATCATTGCGAAGTTTGGCCAGCCGGGCGGGCGCATTCTTGATCGTAAAGGCCGCGCCGCTTTTCACCGTGCCTAGTTCTTCCCACCGCAACGGCATGGCGACGGGCGCATGCGGTCGTGCGCGAAGCGAATACGATGCGACGCTGGTCGAGCCGCGACCATTGCGCAAATAGTCCACGTAGATTTTTCCGCCGCGCTTGGCCTTGGTTGCCGTGGCGACAAATTCGAGCGGGTGGGCGTTGGCGAGCGTGTTGGCGAAGGCCTCGGCAAAGGTCCTGACCGTATCCCACGCGCAGCTGGGTTTCAGTGGAACCACAACGTGCAGACCTTTGCCACCCGTAGTGCGTACCAGTGACTGAAGGCCCATATTTGCGAGCAGCTTGCGAACCAGTCGCGCGGCCGCGACTACGCGCGCCCACGACACGTTGGGCCCAGGGTCCAGATCAAACACGATACGGTCGGCATTATCAGCATCAGCCACCGTGCTTCCCCACGGATGGAATTCCAACGCACCGAACTGCACCAGCTCGATGACTGACTCGGCAGCTTGCGGATAGATATAGACGGCTTGCGCGCCGCTTTCTTCCTTGAGCTTGATCGTGCCGACGTGGCGCAAGCCCTGGATCAGGTGCTTTTGAAAAAAGCAGGCTTTGGCCGTGCCTTCGGGGCAGCGAATGACCGATATGGGGCGGTCAACGATGCCGGGTAAAAACCAGTCCATGACCTTGGTGTAATAGTCGGCAACATCCTGTTTGGTGATGGTTTCATCAGCGTAGACAACGCGATCTGGGTGGGTAATCGTGATGGTGTTCGACGCCGCGGGCTGATTCTTTTTCGAGGATGTACTTGTTTTCTTCGCGGGCGTGGCGCGGTCGGAGTCGCGTAAATCCTCTGGCATTTTATCTGTGCGCAACATCTTGAGGCTTGGCTGCCGTAACAACTGATGATTGCCGATACCCCGATAAAACACTTCGGCTACGACGGTTGGCTTGATCCAGAGCGCGCCCCTCAATTCCGGATCGATCGACGTGAGTGGCCCCGGCGGTTTCTTGGCACCCTTTGTGGCCAGCGTCTTGGTGAGGTGATCCAACTGGGCATCCGTAAAGCCGGTGCCTACGCGGCCCGCGTAGATCCAGCCCTCGCGGGCGCCGGGATCAGGGCGGGCCAGCAAAAGTGATCCGAAGCCGGTTCGGCTGCCTCGTGGCGGCGTATAGCCGACCACGGCGAACTCATCGCTTTGCAGCCGCTTGATCTTCAGCCAGTCATCGCCTCTGCCGCCGCGATAAGCCCCATCTGCCCGTTTGGATACGATGCCTTCCAACTCCTGTTCGTTGGCCATCTCAAACGCCGCCTCGCCATTGCCCACGCTATGGCTGCTGAAAGCCAGCGGGTGCGATGCGTGAGCCAGCAACCGTTTGAGCAAAGCTTTCCGATCGATCAGCGGTACGCGTGCCAAATCGAAACCTTCCACGGCTGGCAGGTCGAAGATCATGTAAGCCAGCGGCCGCTGCGCGTCACCTGAAAGAGTCTTCTGCAGTCCGTTGAAATCACTGTGGCCCTTGCTGTTCAGCGCGATCAGCTCGCCATCCAGTCGGGCGGAGGACAAGCGGAGCCCTTCGATCGCCTGAACTACCTCGGGCAGCTTGTCGTTCCATGGCAGGCCATTGCGAGACCATAGATTCACAACGCCGTCCGTCACCGTGGTGAGGATGCGATAGCCATCCCACTTGACCTCATGGACCCATTGGCTACCGGTCGGTGGGTGTTCGCGGAGCTTCGCCAGCTGAGGCTTGAAAAAGTCAGGCTTGGGCTGTGACGTGATGGCGCCTTTCAATTTTGCCGCTGACTTGGCGAGCACCGAGCGACTGATCGCCTTAGGTTTAGGCACCGCCTTTTTCCGCGTGGCCGTTTTTTTTGCGGCTGCCACCGTCGCTAGCGGCTTCGTTGCGCTGCGGGTGCTTGCCTTCATCGTCGCATCCAGCAGATCGTCAGCTTCGATGTCGCTGGCGAAGGCGTCTTGTGCTTTGATCAGGAACCATGCCGGCTGCTTTTCTCTGCGACCACTGCGAACCAGGTGCCAGCGCCCTTTAAGTCGTTTGCCGAACAGCTCAAACTCGAGATGCCCCTTCTGCAGCTGAGCATCCGGATCGCCTTGCGTCGACCACACACCCTTGTCGAACTGATCGACGTGACCCTTGCCGTAGCCTTCGTCGATATCACCCTGAAAATCCGCATAAGCCACGGGATGATCTTCGACTTCGACGGCCAGACGTTTGACGGCTGGATCGTAGCTGGGGCCTTTGGGCACAGCCCAGCTTTTCAGGGTGTTGCCGACTTGCAATCGAAAATCGAAGTGCCGACTGCTCGCGTGGTGGAGCTGCACGACGAAAATCGCGCGGCTCACTTTCCCTTTCGGACCGTCGGCGTCAGGCTCCGAGGTTTTTGTAAAGTCGCGCTTGCGTCGATAATCGTGAAGGCTCACGTGTTGTCCAAGGTTTCCACGGCACGTGGCCTCATCGGAACATGTTCGACAAAAGCAGGGGTCACGGGAAGCGTGGGCTGTGTTCGACCGAGCGTGATGTTCTTCGACGCTCGAACGTAGCGATTGGCGTACGTCCAGATTTCGCCGGTCTCCGTAATCAACACAACCCAATAGAGATCCGATTCGGGACCGTAATCGAGCATCAGATGGGCAAACCCTTCGCCCTTGGGAGTGTTCATCGGAATGGGTGGATTGAGCTGGATCATGATTGGCCTCCGCGGCGAGCATAAAGTGCAGCCGTCGCCGTGAAAGGGTTGAGAACTCTCGATTGAAGGTGTCCAACGTGCATTTGCTAATCGCAGCATGTGATAGCGGCGCTGTCAGCATTTCACAGCTCGAGGTAGAGATAAGAGACAGCGCCAGCGACTCTAACTTTCAGAAGGGTGTCGTCACATAGTAGGCGGCAATAGAAGTAGCGCCGCAAGGCGAACATGTCTCCTTACCTGTCTGCAAGTGAATGGCATCGTCATGGTTATTTGCGCTGCAGTTGACAGACGAGTGCGCAGGTTATCTCCCACGCCAGCTACCTCGTGACCTGCCAATGATTCGCAAGATCGATGACACGCCTCTTTCAACACATGGCAATGAAGATTCGGAAATGAGCGCGAGGCGGCGATTTTTACGGCTTGCCGGAACGGGTGCGGTTGGCGCCGCATTGAGTTCGCAAGCTCTCGGTCAAGGCGCCTCCGGCGTTAGCCTCGGGCCTATTCAAGCCGCCACGGAAGCGCCGGATACCACACCAGTCCCGGAAGACGAAGATCGGCGCGTAGGTTTCGCCATCGTGGGGCTGGGACACCTTGCGCTTAACCAGATATTGCCGGCATTTGGCAAAAGCAAATCGGCAAAAGCCGTTGCGCTGGTCAGCGGTGACCGTGCCAAGGCGCTCAAAGTTGCGCGGGAGTACGGCATTGATAGTTCAGCCATCTATGACTACCACGACTTTGAGAAGTTGGAAAAAAACGCCCGGGTTCAAGTCGTCTACATCGTTCTTCCCAATAGCCTGCATGCCGAGTTCACCATCCGCGCAGCAACGGTCGGAAAGCACGTGCTTTGCGAAAAGCCGATGGCAACCTCGGTGGCAGATTGCGAGCGGATGATTGAAGCCTGCCGCGACGCACGGCGATATCTGATGATCGCGTATCGAAGCCAGTACGAACCGCTCGATAGAGCTACGTTGAAAATGGCGAGGTCTGGAAGCTTAGGGCAGCTAAGACAATTTGTGGCTAGCAATGCGCAGAATCAGGGTGATCCTTCGCAATGGCGGTTAAAAAAGTCCATGGCGGGTGGCGGAGCCATGGTTGATGTCGGCATCTATTGCTTGAATGCCGCCAGGTTCCTGTCGGGCGAAGAGCCGTCTTATGTTTTAGCTACCTTGGTGCAACCCAAAGACGATCCTCGTTTTTCGGAAGTCGAGGAGTCGATAAGCTTTATCCTGAATTTCCCTAGTGGGCTCACCGCAACGTGTACCGCCGGTTATGGCAGCCACTCGGCCAAGTACTTTCGGCTGCAAGGCAGCCAGGCGTGGGCTGCGATGGATCCTGCTTTCGCCTATGGTGGTCTGCGGTTGATCGAAGGGCGGCTGGTGGACGGTCGCGAAACCACCACGGAAATTCATTTCGACGCCGCGGATCAATTCGCAATGGAAATAGACCACTTCGCCCGCTGCGTAGAGAAAAATATCGTGCCCCATACACCGGGCGAAGAAGGTTTGCAGGATCAGAAAATTATCGAGGCTATCTATGCTTCGGCCGCGACAGGTCAGCGTGTGCAAATCGCTTCCGCAAAAAGTACCCGAGGTCCCGAGCCGGATTTAAACAATTAATGAGGGGCGGCAGCACGGCTTATCCTTTTGGCATACCAGCGATGTTCCCTACATCGCTCCTCCACACAATCAGTGCTGAACAGCTGAGCCGATTACAAAAAATTGAATTGTTGCCTACGGTGCACATACGTACCGCCGCGTAACGTCGCTTCGTTCCAAGAACCGGGATCGATTAAACAGAAACCGGGCAGCCGTGACGCTGTTCACGTCGGTAGAGCCGATACCGCGGTGCCGATCCCTTAGCTCCACAGTGAGAAGACGATGTTTGAAATCAGATCGACACGTAGAGAGTTCGTCGTTTTTGACACGGTCGAGCAAGAGGCCATCATGCGGTTCGACAACCGCGACGACGCAGACAATCTTGTCGTTGAACTGGTGATGGCTGAGTCGCGCGAACAGTTGAAGGCTTGGCAATCACCGGCGACGCGGCGCTTTTTCTATCTGACACCCTGAACTTGGTCGTCGAGAAAACCGCTAAGCGCCGAATTGCGGGCCAGCGGAAGTTCCACGATCTACGCAACCGAAGACCGAAAGTAGTCGCTCGGACAGGGACCGTGCATCTGCTGGCGCGCTCTCCATCGCAAGTTTCCGTTCCAGCGACGATATGTATGATCGGCTCTGATCGTTCAAAAAGTCGAGTGACGCTTGGACAACCCTCTCACGCCTGCCGGGAAGTGGCGACGTCGTCGCAATGACCGCTACCGCGCACCGGTCGTACAAAGCGCGCATTTCCTCATGCACGAAGTTAAGCCATCCGACCCGCGTCTCGTCGGTTAGTGCACTCTTCTTGACTAGAGCGAGATGTTGGGCAGCGACGAACTCCGCCAGGGAGGTTAGCGCCATGACGCCCTCATCTGCGACGTCTCTAATGTCGTTACCTAAATGATTGTTGTGAGCCGCTTCGTGGGAGTCGCGTAGCGCCGTAAGTCTGCGTTCAAAGACATCGGTAAGCCTTACTCGCTCCGCCGTCACAGCCTGGTATCGCTTCTCCAATTTCACGGACGCCTCCACGGCGACGGTTCTAATGCGTCAACCTCTCACAACATTCATCACAAAGCAGTCGCTGAAATATAAAAATTTCCTTGGAATTCCCTATACGTGAAGTTCATCTTTTGTATCGATTGGACTCCATGAGGAAGTTGCTGGCCGCAGCAACGGCAAGTACAAAAGGCGCTACGGCGTTTGCAGCTAGCGAAAACGTTGGGAACCAGCATTGGGTATGCAGTAGCGCATCACTGCGGCTATCGAAAAGCGCGCTGAAACTTGTGACGGCATCTCTTCATCGCGTGTTGATGGCTCTGGCGCCTATCCTGTGGAACCCTAACTACGCAGGCAGGTGTCATGGCTAAGCAGAGCGATCCCAGCAAGGTGAATCAGAGCAATCCCAAGCCCGGCGACAAGGGCGCCGCAGGTATTGATGGAGAAGTCGGCGGCGAAGGCAATGATCCAGCCTCAGGCTCGGGCGGCAACGGCGGGGACGATAGCGCCCGGACGGCAGGGCATGACGAAAACGGCAAGCCGAGGCAGCCTTGATACGCTGCTGGGTTCAGTAAGGCTGGGTTCGGTAAGACTGAATGGGCGTTTACGAAGACGGATGTCAGAGTTTCTGAAACAACTCCAATCGCGTGGGCTTTGTTGCGTAATCACGTTACAAACGCAGAAAAATCTTTGCATAAGGAAAAGCGGCCGTTGGGCCGCTTTTCTTTTTATCTTCTGGGAAAGACGAAAATCTCCCTTCGGTCAGTCGCGACTGGCTGTCAAACGGCCCAGTACGAATGAAATGCCGGCGGCGATCAGTACCGCGTTCAAGGGACGCTCGGCAGCCCATTCCCGCAGTCGTTCGACCACATCGCCTGCCTTGGCCTGGACGTCACCGGCGGCGGCACGTGCCTTGCCTTTGGCCTGCTGGTCGGCATCACCTGTGAGTGCGCCTGCGGCGTCCTGGATGCGACCAGCGACTTTGTTGACGGTGCCTTCGACTTGATTCTCGTTCATGGATACAAACCTTTGGGGTTGATTGATGTTGCTGGAGACATTGGCGGAAGCGTCGTGAAGAACATAGAAAAGCGGATTTTTGGGTGGCCAATCGTTCAGCAGAAAGCGTCGATCGAATGGCTTCAAGACTTTGTACTCGGTTGTTGCCGCATCTTCGTGAATTCGACGATGCGCGCTTCGTCATCCGAGACTTTCATCGGGATACGCGTACTGCGTTTGCTCATGCTAATACTCCAATGCGTCTTGGATGTGAAAATTGTTCCTGCCTTCGTGAACGCATCGAGAAGCAATTGCATGCAACCGGTTGACACCGGCGGCGCAGCGATTTCGCGCCACGCCCACGCGCGGTGTTCAACGCTTCGCCACCCACGTTGAAAGGACCTGAAGATGAAAATCCAGAAAGCGGATAAACCACTGACAAAATCAGATCGGCTGAAAGCCATCGAGATTGCCGACGAGCGAACCGAACGCACGCGAAGCGACCTCGACAAGAATATCGGCGCTGAGACAGATGGGAATGCCGGCCTCGCGGAAAATCTGCAAGGCGATGGGAATTCGGTGAAAAGTGGTGACACGCATGCGCCGCTCAGCAACGGCGCTGTTGGTGGCCTTTAGCACCATAGCGAGACCGTATTTTTTCTTCTCCTGACGAACGGAAAGGCAGCGCTACTGTTACGTTCTTCTTACGCTCTTTCACCGAAACTCTTTCTGCCGGTGAAGGTGGGTCCTCTACCTCGTTATGGACGATGAATTCCGGCCAATGAACGCATCGCGCGGCTCCCACTGCGCGCCAGCCGCCCGAGAACCGGGCGGTTTTTTCGTAGGCAAAATGGTGCATTTGCCGTGACATGGTTAGGCTGAGATTGGTCGGATTCTACCCGCGGTCAAGCTGTCACGAGGCCCGAGAATGTAGGAGTGCACCACGTGTCTCAGAGACTGCACGTGTCCGCGCCACTGATGCATCATTAGATGGTTGGGCGGAGGGCGATCGCGACCCTGGCTTGTGGTCGTCGGATAAATAGGGTTTGTGCCAAGTTGATGCAGAAGCCTCCAACTCCAGTGGCCGGCAGCGTCAGTCTCAGGGTGAAGCAAGCGTAAAGCGACCTGCGGATTTTCACGCCTTCGTTCGACACCTCGTGATCCCATCGTGATCTCGCCATGCACGGCTTGCAAACCGGTAAATGGCGAGCAAGTCCTGACCGGCATCTTGGCAAGCTGGCGATACCACCCAATCACAGAAAGGATCTCGCAATGATCAAGCGCACGCTTCTCGTAGCCGTTGGACTATCCGTCTGCAGCGTCACGCTCGGGCAAAATTCGCCTGTAGCCGCCCCGCCCGCGGCCGCGACCCAGGCAACGACAACTACGGTGACCACATGGTCGGATCAGCAGCCCGCTGGGGCGCTCACCCAGGACGCTATTGAAACCGCTATTGCCGATGCCGGTTACAAGGAAGTGGAAGGTTTGAAGTTCAAGGCCGGCGTATGGCGCGGCAAGGCTCGCGGTGGCAACAAGAAGTGGTCGAAGCTGGCGGTCGGACCGGTGACCGGCAGGGTTTACCCGGCCGACGCACCTTCCAAATTGAACAAGGACGAGGTCGAGGCAAAGCTGACGACCGCAGGCTACCTCAACGTCAAGGACGTAACCTTCGATGAAGGTTTGTGGAGTGCGGATGCGCAGTCATCGCAAGGAACCAGCATAAATCTGTTGGTCGATCCGGTCGATGGCAGCGTGGTGGCCAAATCCCACGACTAGGTCGCGCACCTTTGCGATAAGTAAAAGCAATCCTCGACAAGCACTGACCCGACGTGCAGCATGCGTGAAACCTCGCGCCTTTGCCGCACGTCTAGCTTTCAGAAAATCGCCTCGATTACGCCAAGAGTAAAAGCCATGGGCGTGTTCGCACCACTCGGTGGTTCAGTGGTTTGCCTGCGCTTTTTGCGCCTCCAGTTGGTGAGTGGAGCACAGCCGACACAAACCACGATCAATTGGAAAAGCTGCTGCTGGCGTGATCTTGCACAACCATATCCGCCGGAAATAGAAGGCCCCGCAAAACACCTTTGGCCAGCTACGCCTTCCAGCACGATCCCCGAATGACGCTGCAGAAATTTCCGCGTACAAACTGCTTGTCCTTGTCGGCGAGCACGTCAGCTTTCACATTGCCGAATGTGGAAGCGGGTTTGTGTTTGATGCCGTCGTAAAACGCCTGGATGATGTCTTCCTTGAAATGTTCGCTGCGTGGAAAGGCATCGACCACGGCTTGACGTTCGTCGTCTGAGTACTGCGCGTACGTGAGTCCCAGCACGTCCATCTCCACGCCCGCTGTCACCAGCGCGACGACCGGGTGCATATGCTGTGGGATACCGGGCGTCGTGTGCAGCGCGATCGCGGTCCAGACGGTGTCGATATCATTTTGCGCAATGCCGTAGCGCTTGAGAAAATCCCGTGCCGCATTGGCGCCGTCCACCTCGAAGCGCTCGTGCGCCGAGCTGTGTTTGTCGGTCAGCCCCATGTCATGAAACATGGCGCCGGTATAGAGCAGGTCTGGGTCGAAACGCAGGCCGCGCTGGCGAGCCGCGATGGCGCCAAAGTAATAAACACGACTGGAGTGATTGAAAAGCAGCTCCGAGGCGGTATCACGTACAAGTTCGGCTACTTCGCGCGCCAGCGCGCTGTTTGGGGTGCTGATACCGCCAATAATCGTTTGCATGATCGAAACTCCCGTTTGGTTGAGTATCAAGCTATGCTGCCCGAGGAACGGCATCAATCGACTGTAACAGTCATTTACTGCCATCATCCGTCTGAAACAGCCAATAGTGGGAAAGGCGCTCAACATGAAGCAGAAGCTCGTGGCGATTCTCGCAATGCCGGGTGTGCAGCTACTGGATATATCCGGCCCCATGGACGTGTTCGCCGAGGCCAATGTGCAGGCCGGTTGGGCGGCGTACGGATTGCGCCTGATCGCCAGCGAACCCGGCGAATTGCGCAGCTCGTCCGGTATGCGACTGCTGCCCGATGGGGTGGCGCGGGGCAAGGAAACTACGCTGATCCACACGCTGCTGGTTGCCGGTTCGCCGCATGCGGCCGATCAACAGCTTTCGCGCGGCACGCTTGACTGGCTGACGCAGCATGCCGACGCCGCGCGCCGATTCGGTTCCGTATGCAGCGGCGCATTTGCATTAGCCGCTGCCGGACTTATCGACCACAAGCGAGTAACGACACACTGGGCTGTGGCGGACCGGCTGGCGCGCGATTATTCAAAAGTCATCGTCGAAGCCGATGCCATCCATCTGCGAGACGGCAGACTGCGCACTGCCGCCGGCGTCACCGCGGGTCTGGATCTGGCGCTGGCGCTGGTCGAGGAAGATCTCGGTAACGCCGTTGCCAAACGCGTCGCGTCGCAGCTGGTGATGTTCTTTCGCAGGCCCGGTGGCCAGGCACAATTCAGTCGTGCCGGCGAACTGGCGGTGACCGGACGCGCGGCGCTCCAGGAGCTCCAGCGGTGGGTCGCTGCCCATCCGGAGAAGGACCATTCAGTTGCCGCGCTGGCGACGCGCATGCGCGTAAGTCCCCGCCATTTTGCGCGCATATTTCGGCAGGAGATCGGCACGACTCCCGCCGCCTGGGTCGAGGCGATACGGCTGACTACGGCACGCGAACTGCTTGAGGGTGAACACGGCGCGCCCAAGCAGGTGGCCGCGCATTGTGGTTTCGCGGATGTCGACAGCTTTCGCCGTGCATTCAGCCGGGTATTCGGGTTGACGCCGGCGCAATACCGGAAGTCCTACGCGACGTGAGGGTTACGCCTTGATGTGCTCGTGAACGAGCGACCGAGTAGGGCAGACGACATGGCGGCGGCCAAGCCATCCAACGTCCGCGTTCAGGCCTGCTGCCGGCTGCGGAACTGACTGACCTTATGCCGGTTGCCGCACGACGCCATGCTGCACCATCGGCGCTTGTGGGCCTTGGTGCGGTCGTAGAACCACAGCACGCATTCGGGATTTTCGCATCGGCGCACCAGGCTGAAGTCGCCGTCGGCCAGCAACTCGGCGGTCGCTTCGCCAAAAGGGGCCAGCCAGAGCATGGCCGCACGTCCGTGCTGCACCCGTTGCAGCGTCGGTTCACCGTGTTTCTGGATGAGCTCGAAATGGCTGGGCATCTGCGACAACCACGCATTCAAGGCATCCAGCGACAATCGTCTCCCCGCTTTGCGCGCTTCGACCAGCGCACGAACCGTGTCGCGCAGCTCGCGAGCCTGCCGCGCCAATCCCTTGGGGACGGAAGCCTGATCAACCATCGCCGCACCGGTAGCGCGGGCAATCCAGTCAGCCGCAAGGCCGTCGGAAGCCAGATAGTCGACGCGAACGCCCTGTTCCATGGGCATGCTGTTCAGTAACTCCAGCGCCAGCTGATCGGTAGTCAAAGGAGTCGCGAAGGTGGGCACGATGGACCTCTCCTGAAAATGCGCCCACTCAATGTAACCAATTAAAACTGTATTGACAAGTTACACAGATCAGGCTTAGCCTATTTGTAACCTCTATAAATACTTTTAAGAGGTTTCACTATCAGAGGCCTCCTGCCATGAATTCAGCATATTCCCTAGTCGCACCGTCTTATCCGGTGAGCTATCGCCGCCAGACGGTGGGTGACGTGGACGTTTTTTATCGCGAAGCGGGACCGGCCGACGCGCCGGTGATTCTGCTGCTGCACGGCTTCCCCAGTGCCAGCCATATGTTCCGAGAGCTTATCCCTCGGCTCGCGGGGCGCTATCGGGTGATCGCTCCGGACCTGCCCGGTTTTGGCCAGACCAAGTCACCGCGTCGCGGACAATTCGAATTCAGCTTCGATGGACTGGCGCATGTCATCGAAGGCTTTACCGAGGCACTCCACCTGGAGCGCTATGCGCTCTATGTATTCGACTACGGCGCACCGACCGGCTATCGCCTCGCGGTATCGCACCCTGAGCGGATCGCCGCGATCATCAGCCAGAACGGCAATGCTTACATGGAAGGTTTCAGCGACGCGTGGGGACCTTGGCAACGCTACTGGCGCCAGCCCACGCCGGAACATCGCGAGGCCTGCCGCGAGTCGCTCAGCCCCGCCACGATACGTGACTGGCAGTACCTCACTGGCGTGGACCCGCAGCGCATGTCGCCCGATGGTTACACCTTGGACCTTGCCTATATGAGCCGTCCGGAGGCCGAAGAGATTCAGCTGGATCTGATTCTGGACTACCGCAGCAACGTCGCGCTGTATCCGACCTTCCAGCAATATTTTCGTGATTATCAGCCGCCGCTGCTTGCGCTCTGGGGAGAACACGATCCTGCCTTTCTCCCTGCGGGAGCACAGGCTTACCGGCGTGACTTGCCGAAGGCCGAAATCCACCTGCTGGATACCGGCCACTTTGCGCTGGAAACCCACGCGGAAGAGATAGCTGGGCACATGCAGGATTTTTTCGTCCGTATCGGCTATTAAAGGCAAGTGCTCTGCCGTATCTTGCGCCGTAAAAAGATGTCGTAGCCGACTGTATCTAGTGCCGCGACTTCGTAGCACGGTTGTCTACCGGAAACTCTACTTCGAACAATGCACGGCCCGTCCGGTCAAACCGGGTCGTTCAATTTACTCAGTGCGGCGCTGGCTGGTATTGCGCACACGGAACGCCAGGCTGATCCGTGGTCCCACGCGGTCGCGCTCCTTTGGTATGCCATGGTCGTAATGCAGCTGGCTCGACCACGACATCAGCAGCAGGCTCCCCGATTCCAGATCGACGTTCAGGCGCCGATGCGGCGTTTTCTTCTGACGGATAACCATGCGGCGCGTGGCGCCCAGGGAAAGAAGGGCAATCGGCTGGCCCGCCTGAAGAAATTCCAGTTTGTCGTTATGCGGCGCCACGCTGTCGTGCTCGTTCCGATACAAATTCAGCCCGACGCTATCGAAGGGCGTATCGAAGTAGCCGATCACGAGGTTGAACGCTTCGCCCAATAGGGACGGCACGCCGTCAGCGAGCAAAAAATGCGCGTGGAGTCGCGGTACCTCAAGCTCGCGCTCATACATCTGACGGCGCTCGGCCTGCCACGCGATGTTCTCAAAAAATAGCCAAACCAGCGGCTCGATTCTTCGGGCGAGATGGCATTCCGAAAATAGCTGACATGCCCCTGGTCGCTACTTAGTAGCGTAGAAAAATCGTTGCCGAAGAGGGATGGCTGAATCATAAACTTAGCCTAGCCGGTGCAGGTATCAGCGTTTGAGACCGGCTGTTCCAGGTGCCTCAGCATAGGGTTTGCGAAACCCCGTTGAAGTGCCTAATCGACAGGCATGAGATCACCTGTAAATAATCGCCATCGCTTGTCACCACCTTCCACGCAAAGGAAGCTGTTTTCGCCTTCTGTGAAACTTTCCTCCAGTGCCAGCTTGCGCGCCAAGGCAAGCGCTTCAGGGCGGCTAGAGAAATGCTTTTCACCATCTCGGGGAATGGGAATGGTCCAGCCGTGTCTGGCGTCAGCGTTAAACGGGATATAGAAAATTTCCAAGGTGGCATCCTTTCTTTATGTGCAGCATCGAAAACCAGGCTGGCGGAAGTTGCCGCACGTTTCGCATTCAAGGTGCCGGGTACGGCGACTTTTTCAGAAGCTTCGCCAGATGTGCGGCGTTGCTGGCCAGCGTTTTGGTGGCTTCGGCAACCTTCTTCGGCGTGCTTTTCAGGTCTTTGTAATCTTTGCTGCCCATCGCTTCACCGACCCAGTAGGTGCTGCTTCCACCGGGTAGGGTGAATCCGACATCGGCGAGTGCCTGATATATCTCGGCGGTGACGTGATGGGCGCCGTCCTCATTGCCGACGACACCGACGATGCCCACTTTTCCGAACGTGGGATAGCGACCCTGATCGTCGATATCGTCAAGCACGGCGTCCAGGCGCTCCATCACGCGTTTGCTGACGCTGGAAGGCTGACCCATCCATATCGGTGTGGCGATAACGAGAATGTCTGCGTCCATGATCTTCTTTAGCATCGCCGGCCATGCGTCGCCCTTGCCTTCGTCATTGCTTACGCCCGGCTTGATGTCGTGATCCACAACACGGTCGTACGAGCATTTGACGCCGTGGTGCTCCAGCGAGGCCAGAAGCTGATCCAAAAGTTTTTGCGTGGAGGATGTTTTAGGCCCAGCTTTCAGGGTGCAGTTCAAACCATAAGCTTTCAGCGCCATGTCGATGTCACCTCGCAGTTGATGGAATTCAGACTGCGCCGCGCTTCGTGGAGCGGGCGTCATCGCAGCCGGATTCGCCAATCCGTGCTTCGACCTGTTCGATGCTCGGAGGCTATTCGCGGATTTGGCCGCCGATCGAAATAACTTGCTCCCTGCAATCACATCGATTTCAGGCGCTGTGTCCCCTAATCGCGCGACGGCTGCGGCCCGCAGCTTCCGAACCCTTTCCGATCAGGCGACATAGTGGGAAAACCTTTATTCAGCCGCTTTGCCGATGCCATCGCGCAGGGTGCGTCCCGCCCCGGCGCGACGATGATGATCACGATCGTCATCGTGCTGTGGGCTGGCTGCGGGTTCTGGTTTCACTTCAGCGAAAAATGGCAGCTCGTGATCAGTACGGGCGGCACCGTGGTCACTTTGCTGATGGTTTTTGTGATTCAGCACAGCCAGAAGAACGACTCTTCTGCGTTGCATATAAAACTCGACGAGATCATTCGCGTCCTGGTGAAAGCGGACAACGAGCTGCTGGATCTGGAAAAGGCCAGCCAGGGTGATCTCGACGAACTGAGAAGTAGCTACCACGACAAAGCGGCAGAAGCTCGCGGCGGCGTGCCCCGTGAACATAAGGATCGCCGATGAGCAACACCCTGTTCGGCCGCATGGCCAATGCCACCGCGCGCGGTGCCGGAAAACCCGGCGCCTCCATCCTCGCCGTCCTGGCCGTGGTGATATGGGCCGCTACGGGTCCGTGGTTCCACTACGGCGAAACGTGGCAGCTGGTCATCAACACGGGCACCACGATCGTGACCTTCCTGATGGTCTTCCTGATTCAGCACAGTCAGAACTGCGACTCGTCGGCCGTGCATATCAAACTGGACGAAATTATTTCGGTGCTGAAAAAGGCCGATAACACCTTGCTCGATCTCGAAAATGCCAGCGCGGAAGAACTCGAGAAGTTGACGGAAAGCTATCGGAGTCTGGCAAGCAGGGCGCGAGTCAAGGCAGAACCAAACGAACGCAGCGAAAATGGCGAGGACGGCCCTTCGCCTTCTGTCGATGAACAGCCCATGGTTGCCGAGTAATCAGCGACGTGTCAGTTGGCCTGACCGGGCCGGAATGATGCCTGGTTATTTCGCCGCGTCGCTTTTTTCCAACCGATTCCAAGCTAGAGGTCAGCTTTTGGTTGTGCAAGCCGACTACTGAAAAATCCCGGGTGGTTTTTTTGGCTTATGCTGGCTGGTCTTCCATGCTTGCGCGCAGTCGCCGTCAACGGTACCTACATGAAGCCTGTTTTTGTCAGCCTCGTCGCTATCGCTTTGCTCGCTACGGAAGCCCGGGCTTTTGCCGGCGAAACGCCGACCTCCCCGCTGCACGTGTACGTCGCCGGCAGTGGTGCAAAAGCGCTGGCGGCGATGGCTGCACCTTATACCGCCAGCACGGGGCAGGTGGTCGATATCGTCAGGGGCCCGGCGGGTCAGTTGCGCCAACGTATCGAGGGGGCGCTGATGCGGACGTCTATATCTCGGCGGACATGGCCAACCCCCAGGCGCTGGTCGCACAGAAAAAGTCAACGCCTCCGGTCATTCTGGCGCGTAATACCCTGTGTGCGCTTGCGCGAAAGGATGTCGGGCTCACCGCTGACAACATGCTCAGCCGATGGCTTGACCCGACGGTCAAGATAGGCACGTCGACCCCGGGCAATGATCCCGGCGGTGATTACGCGTGGGCCGTGTTTGCCAAGGCCGATAGCGTCCATCCGGGCGCCCGATTGATTCTTGCCGGCAAAGCCATGCAGCTTGTTGGCGGTGCGGCGACGCCAGACGTGCCGGCCAATACCAATCCGGTGAAGTATTTCCTGCTGAGCCACAAGGTCGACCTATTTTTCAGCTATTGCGGTGCGCCCGGGGCCAACGTTGATCCAGCCCTGGTGAGCGTGCCGATTCCCGCGAGCCTCACGGTTCCGGTCAACTACGGCATGACGGTGATGCTGCATCCCAAGGATGCGCCTCGACAGGCGGCAGCAGAGCGATTCGCGCAATACCTCATGAGTCCGGCGGCGCAGCGTCTGCTCTCCGCCAGCGGGCTTATTCCCGCGGTAGTCAGTCAATAACTCAGCGACCTTGTGATCGCCGCGATTTATATGCCGACGGACGTTCGAGAAGATTCGATGAAGGTCGTGTCCCTTATTGTCGATCAGCGGCTTTGGCCTGGAAAAATTCAGCGTCAGCTGATGCGGTAATCTCAGGTCATGCCAAAAGCAGCACGCGAAGTTCACTCGCAAGGGAGCAACGTCGATTGGCCTAACACGCTACCGACCGACTTTGCTTCTGAGAGGAACCCATGGCCACTGCTAAAAACAAGTCCGCTAAATCGCCCGTCAAAACACCAACAAAGAAAGTTGCTCGCGGCACATCGGCTGATGTGCGAGGCACAGGCGACGAGTTGCATCAGATGGCCGGTGGCACACATCCGGCGCTGACGACCAATCAGGGACTGCCCCTGTCGGATAATCAAAACTCCCTCAAAAGCGCACCCCGCGGCCCGACGCTGCTGGAGGATTTCATCCTCCGTGAAAAAATCACCCACTTCGATCACGAACGTATTCCCGAACGCATCGTGCACGCGCGCGGTACGGCGGCGCACGGTTATTTCGAGCTGACCAAGTCGCTGAAGAAATACACCACGGCCAAGATACTTACCGAGGTGGGCGAGAAGACCCCGCTGTTTACCCGATTCTCGACGGTCGCCGGCGGCGCCGGCTCGATCGACACGCCTCGCGACGTGCGCGGCTTTGCGGTGAAGTTCTATACCAAGGAAGGCAACTGGGATCTGGTCGGCAACAATATTCCCGTGTTCTTTATCCAGGACGCCATCAAGTTTCCTGACCTTATCCATGCCGCGAAAATGGAGCCCGATCGCGGCTTTCCGCAGGCCGGCACGGCGCACGATACGTTTTGGGATTTCATTTCGCTGACGCCCGAAGCCACACACATGATCATGTGGGCGATGTCCGATCGTGCGATTCCGCGGTCGCTGCGCATGATGGAGGGCTTCGGCATTCACACTTTCCGTTTGCTTGATGCCAAGGGCGAATCGACCTTCGTGAAATTTCACTGGCGGCCGAAGCTCGGCCTGCAGTCAACCGTATGGGATGAAGCGGTGAAGATTGCCGGCGCCGATCCGGATTTTCATCGTCGCGATATGTTCGAGTCGATCCAGGCCGGCAATTTCCCGGAGTGGGAATTGGCCGTCCAGTTGTTCACCCAGGAAGAAGCAGATGCCTTTCCGTTTGACCATCTGGATTCCACCAAGCTCATTCCCGAGGAGCTGGTGCCGCTGACGGTGATCGGTCGGATGGTGCTCGACCGGTATCCGGACAACTTTTTTGCCGAAACCGAGCAGGTTGCGTTCTGCCCATCGCATGTAGTGCCTGGCATCGATTTCTCGAATGATCCGTTGTTGCAGGGTCGTCTGCATTCGTATCTGGATACGCAGTTGTCCCGTCTCGGCTCGCCGAACTTTCATCAGCTGCCGATCAACGCGCCGAAGTGCCCGTTTGCCAACCAGCAGCGCGATGGTCATATGCAGATGGAGGTTCCCAAAGGTCGGGTCAACTACGAGCCCAGCTCGCTCGATCCGTCTTCTGCGCGGGAAACGGTGCAGGGGTTCCGCAGTGCCGTGGTATCGGATGGCGATGCTGCGAAGAGTCGCGTCCGGCCGGAAAGCTTTGCCGATCACTACAGTCAGGCGCGGCAGTTTTTTCTCAGCCAGACCAAGTACGAGCAGGCACATATTGCGTCCGCGCTGGTGTTTGAGCTGTCCAAGGTCGAAACGCTCAGCGTGCGTGAAGCGGTCGTTGCGAATCTGCTCAACGTTGAAGCAGGCCTCGGCAAGCGCGTAGCCGCAGGATTGGGCTTGAGCGAACTGCCGTCGCCGTCGGCAGCAGCGGTTAAGGCGAAGAACACGGATGTTTCGCCGGCGCTGCAGATCATCGGCAAGATGAAGGACACGCTGGAAGGTCGCGCGGTCGGCATCTTGATCCACGACGGCTCGGATGCGGCCACCGTCAAAAATCTGAAGAAAGCGGTTGAGGCGGCGGGCGGTGCGGTGAAGCTGGTCGCCCCTCGCGTCGGTGGCATCAAACTCAGCGACGGCAAATCGGTCGCTGCCGATGGCCAGCTGGCCGGCACGCCATCGATGATTTTTGATGCTGTTGCGGTCGTACTTTCCGATGCCGCCGGCAAACAGCTGGCTAACGATGGCGCCGCCGTGGATTTTGTCCGCAATGCATTTGGCCATCTGAAAGCGATCGCATTCGATGCCGGTGCGCAGGCATTGGCGAAGGCTGGCGGCATCGTCAATGACGCCGGCGTGGTGGATGCGAGCAACGTCAAAGGGTTTGTCGCAGCGGCAAAGACGCGGCAGTGGGAGCGCGAGGCAAAAGTTCGCCTGCTTGCCTAATCGGCCGTTGGATAATTAACGCGCTGGAGGCTTTGGCTTTCAGCGCGTTTTCTGGTTCCACGCGCTACGACAACAATAAACCCTGTGCCTTCGTAAAGAAGCATTGAGGGCGGCGTATCAAGGCTTAGGCATGCTCGCCATGTACAGCATGACGCCGGCAAGGCTCTTCAGATCCTGCGCGTTGTGATGTGCCACCCGGCGTAGATTCGCGGCCGATCCGCCGCGCAGGTAAGTCAGCCATGCGGCAGGCGCCTCGGAGCCCGGCAGATCGTCTTCGCGCACGACGCCGAGCAGCTGCCGCTCGGCTGTCGCCAGTCGGCAGTTTTCCCATGCGCCCTTCCACTGCCGGCGCACGGGGTGCAGCAAGTCCATATGAGCAAGACCCTGCAGCGGATTGCGCAGGCGCGCGAGACGATAGCGCGTTGCCAGCAGCGGCGCATCGTAGCTTTTGCCGTTGTAGCTCACCAGCAAGGTGTCTTCGCTGAGCCAGCCGGCAAAGGTTTTCAGCATCGCCGTTTCCGCAGCCATGCTGGTGATGGTGAGTTGGCGAATGCGGAAGCGGCCGTCGACCCAGTCGGCCGCGCCGATCATGAAGGCGCGTGTGCCGGTACCGCCGGCCAGTCCCGTGGTCTCGGTATCGAAATGCAGCAGCCGGTAATGATGCACGGGGTCCATGCGCGCGAACCACGCATCGATGATGGCCGGTGGCTGCAGCCATTCCATCACGGCTTCGGTATAGCGCAGGCCCGGCGCGATTTCGTGACCATCGACAGTGCGATCGCACGACGACGGTAGCTTGGTTCGCTGCGTAATCTGCGCATGCCGCAGCAGAAGGCTGCGCACGTTGGCCGGCATGGCGGTCCTGGCTTTCGGCGGCGCTGCCTGCCCCGACTCGGCACGCAGCGCGCGCAGTTTTTCAGCAAGCGCACTCATAGCGCGGCCAGTAGCGCGAGCACGCGCAGGGCGAGTGCTTTGGGCGTGCTCGCTGCCTCTTCATCCGCGGCGAGCACGGGGCCGACGCAGCCGGGACAACCGGCGCGGCAGTCGCAGCGTTCGATCAAGGTGACCGACTGCGCCACCAGATCTTCGCGTCGATCGAACAGTGGCTCGCTCTGACCGATGCCGCCGGGAAACGCGTCGTAGAGATAGACCGTCGGCGTGAATGGCGCATCGGGCGCCAGCGTGGTGGGCTGGCCATCGCCGCCGCGCAGCTGGCCGCGACCGCTGACATCGGCGCTGACAAACCAGGCGCCGTCGCCGCTGCCGACCGACTTTTGCAGATCGCGCGCTTCGGCCATCACCGCCACGGTAGCGACGACATGCAGCGCGTAGGCGGCGCCGAGAAAACCGTCCAGCGCGTGCTGGCGATCTTCGAATGCCGCGCCGAGTACGTCCTGGGCGAGCTGCCACCATACCGCCGTCGTGTGCAGCTCCTGATCGGGGAGATTGACCGGGCCGTAGCCGATGTTTTCGTGCGAGTAGAAGCGGATCTTCTTGTAGCCAGGCACGCGCCGAACGACATGGACCTCGCCGTGATGCGCCTGACCGCAGCCGGCGTGCGAGGTATCGAAACAGTCGAGCACCTTAAGCTTGGTGTAGTCGATGGCGTCGGTGTAATAGTCGGCCTGGGTGCGCGTGACATACGCCTTGCGACCGTCCCAGTCGAGTTTTTCGACCTGGTAGGGCACTGACTGGATCATGTGGATGGCGCCTTCATACAGCGTGACCGGCACGGCGGTGAAATCGACCTCCGCAATAATGGTCTGCCGACCACTGGTGCGATCGACCACAACAAAGTTGCCGTCGGCAACCGAACGCAGCGACACCGCGACCGCCGGATAGCTGTCGGCGATCCACTCCCAGCGATCTCCTTCGCGATGCAGCACGCCTTCTTCGGCCAAGACATCGAGCCAGGGCGCGGCCACTTCGCTGCCAAACATTTCCTCGCCAACGAAAGGCAGCTCGAACGCGGCGCAGCGAATATGGTCGAGCAGAATCAGCGGCTGATCGGGCTGGATGCGTGCGTGCTCAGGCGAGGCGCCCTGAAAAAATTCCGGATGCCGCACCAGGTATTGATCGAGCGGGTCGCTGCTGGCCACCAGCACGCCGAGCGCAGACTGCTGCCGTCGGCCGGCGCGGCCGAAGCGCTGCCAGGTCGAAGCGACCGAACCGGGGTAGCCGTTGAGCACGACCACGTCGAGGCTGCCGATATCCACGCCGAGCTCCAGCGCCGAGGTGCTGACGATGCCGTCGATGCTGCCGGCGCGCATCTCGCGTTCGGCGGCGCGCCGTTCCTTCGGCAGATAGCCGCCGCGATAGGCGCGAATGCGCGCGGGCTTGCGCGGATCGTTGTCGAAGACATCTTTCAGATACTTGGTCAGCACTTCGACCATTGTGCGCGACTGCGCGAACACCAGCGTCTTCATGCCGGACTTGATCGACAGCCGCGCGATGCGGTTGGTTTGCGAGCGCGCCGAGGCGCGCAGGCCGAGGTCGGGATTCACCACCGGCGGATTCCACAGCAGCACGTGCTTGTCGCCGGTCGGCGCACCGCTTTCGGTGATCGCGGTGACCACATCCTCGATCAGCGCCTCGGCGTGCTCCTTCGGATTGCCAATGGTGGCCGAGCAGAGAATGAACTGCGGACGCACGCCGTAGAACGCGCAGACGCGCTTGAGCCGACGGATCACATTGGCCACGTGCGAGCCGAACACGCCGCGATACGTATGCACCTCGTCGATCACCACATAGCGCAGGTTTTCGAAGAACTGCGCCCACTTCGTGTGATGCGGCAGGATGGCCTGATGCAGCATGTCCGGATTGCTGACCACGATATCGCCGTGCAGGCGTATGGCCTGCCGTGCATCGCCGGGTGTGTCGCCATCGAAGGTAAAGGTCTTGACGCCCAGTTCGCCGGCCTGATTGAGTTCGAGCAGCTCGGCTACCTGATCCTGCGCCAGAGCCTTGGTCGGAAACAGATACAGCGCCTTGGCATGCTGGGTCATCGCTGCCGTGAGAACGGGCAGGGTGTAACACAGCGATTTGCCCGATGCGGTCGGCGTCACCACGGCCACGTGATCGCCCGCCTGCGCTGCCGCCCAGGCCTCGGCTTGATGGCTGTACAGCCGATCGATGCCGCGCGAACGCAATGCCTGCGCCAACGCCGGCGGTAGATCTTCGGGTAACGGCGCGTAACGGCCCTCGCGTCCCGGTACCACAAACGCGCCGGTAATCCGCGCCGCATAGCGTTTGGTCAGCCGCTGGGCCAGCGTGCGGCCGTCGCTGGGACCGCGCAGCACGAGTTCGTCGGCAGCTTGGTAGCGATCAATCAAGGCGTTCATGGGCGAGTCCTGGCGATGAAACACCATTAGACGAATCGCCTATCTCATGACGTGAGACCGCCGCGCGGAAGACCTGTGCAGAAGGTCGAGCCGCATGCGGAGCCCTTGCTCAGCGTCTTTTTTGAGCCGCAGGTACGGCGCCTGGAGCCGGCTTCCGTTTGCTCGCATGGGCGTAAGTACCGAGCAGCACCTGACTGCAGTTGTGCACCATCTTTTCTTCCGACTCGCGATAGCCTGAGAGCAGCCAGGCGGTGCCGGCCATTGTCATGGCGCCGACCAGCGCCGTGGCGACGATGCGCTGGTCGGCGTGGTCGCCCAGGGCGTCCTGAGTCGTTCGATCGGCCGATGAAATCATCTGCCGGGCGAATTCCGCCAGATTGCGTTGATAGGTAGCGTCGGTTTCCGCATTGACGCCCATGACTTCGAGCATCAGCACGCGCGCCGCGCAGGGATCGCGAAGAAACGAAAAAAACGCGCGCAACCCCGCATCGACCCGGGCTTCGAGCGAGTTGCCGTGTCTGGCGATGGCGTTTTCCAGTGATGCATGAAGCCGGTGGGCGTGATGCTCGTACGTGGCGCGCAGCAAGTGATCGGCGCTGTCGAAGGCGGCATAGAAGTAGCGGTCGTTCAAGCGGGCCTGCTTGCAGACGGCGCGCACGGTGGCCTTGCGAAAGCCGACTGTGCCGAACACTTCGGTCGCGGCCTCGATCAGGGCGGCACGCCGCTCGGCGGCGCGGTCGGCGTGCGCCACACCGCCATAGGGGCGGCCGGCGGTGGTCGCGGGCTCGGCTTTCGTCATGGTTCCATTTGACAGCAGAAAGCCGAAAATTTAAAGTGGTGACAGGTAACACCACACTTCAGTAACGCCCGAGGTCATCGCGATGCGCAATTTCAAAGGCAAGGTTGCCGCCATCACCGGTGCGGCGTCGGGCATGGGCCGCAGTCTTGCTGTCGAGCTGGCCAGACGCGGCTGCGAACTGGCATTGAGTGACCGCAACGCGGAAGGATTGCAGCAGACCGCGCAGATGTGCGCCGCGCACGCCGTGAAGGTCACCACGCAGACGCTCGATGTCGCCGATCGCGCGGCCGTGTTCGCGTGGGCCCGTTCGACCGACGAGGCGCACGGCAAGATCAACCTGATCTTCAACAACGCCGGCGTGGCGCACACGGCTTCGGCCAGCACCGCCAGCATCGAGGACTTCGAGTGGATCATGGGCATCAACTTCTGGGGCGTGGTGCACGGCACCCAGGCGTTTTTGCCGTACCTGCGCGCGTCCGGCGAGGGCCATGTCATCAACCTGTCGAGCCTGTTCGGCCTGATGGCGATGCCGACACAAAGTACCTACAACGCCACCAAGTTTGCGGTACGCGGCTATACCGAGGCGCTGCGCATGGAGCTGGAGCTGGAAGGTGTCCCGGTCAGCGCTACGGCTATTCACCCGGGCGGCGTGGCCACCAATATTGTCAACGCGTCGCGCATCGATCAGCAGATCGTTGCATCGACCGGACAGGATGAGGAAACCCATCGCCGCCGCGCCAACAAGCTGATCAACGTGACTTCACCGGACGCGGCCGCGCTGCAGATTCTTGCCGGCGTTGAACGCAATGCCCGGCGGGTGCTGGTCGGCAAGGACGCCTGGGTGATGGACAAGCTGGTGCGCGTGATGGGTTCGGCTTATCAGACATTGGTGCTGCGGCGTGCGCGCCAGATGCTGGGCGGCGGCGACAAGACGCGCAGCGCTGCGCCTAAGGTCGGCTGAACCTGCCTGCAGTGATGGCCGTCCAGACGGCTATCGATAAATTCCACAAACGGGATGATCCCATGACGGCTACCAACGAATTCGACGCATCCAGCGACAATGTCCTGCCCATGCCCGCACGCGCTGAACTGGCAGGCGTGCACGCAAATGCCGAGGTCGACTACGACGTGCTGATCGTGGGCGCCGGCTTGTCCGGCGTTGCCGCGGCTTATCATCTGCAGGATCGGCTGCCGTCCACGACGTTTGCGATTCTGGAAAGCCGCGCAAGCATGGGTGGCACCTGGGATCTGTTTCGTTATCCGGGGGTGCGTTCCGATTCGGACATGTACACGCTCGGCTTCAGCTTCCGGCCGTGGAAAACCGACCAGTCGATTGCCGAAGGCCAGACCATTCTCGATTACGTCAAGGACACCGCGCACGAGTTCGGTATCGACAAGAAGATCCAGTTCGAGCACAAGGTGCTTGCTGCGGACTGGGATTCGGCGAACGCGCGCTGGACGGTGCGCGTGCAGCGCACGGTCGACGGTCGCACCGAGCAGCTGAATTACCGCTGCAGTTTTCTTTACATGTGCAGCGGCTACTACGACTACGAAAAGGGCCACGCGCCGCAGTGGGCGGGCATGGATCAGTTCGAAGGCCAGCTGATCTACCCGCAGTTCTGGCCGGAGAACCTTGCCTACGCCGACAAGCGCGTGGTGGTCATCGGCAGCGGCGCCACGGCAGTAACGCTGGTGCCGACGATGGCGCAGACGGCGAAACACGTGACCATGCTGCAGCGTTCGCCGACCTATATTTTTGCGCTGCCGTCGCGCGATGTCGTGGCGCAGAAGCTGCAGTCATGGCTGCCGTCGAAGATCGCTCATCGGTTAATCCGCACCAAGAACGTGCTGCTCAGCATGTATCTGTACAACTTCGCGCGGCGCAAGCCGGAGGAAGCCAAGGGTGCCATTCTCAAGATGGCGGCCAAGCAGCTTGGCCCGGATTTCGATGTTGCCAAGCATCTGACGCCGCGCTACAAGCCCTGGGATCAGCGCCTTTGCATCGTGCCCAACGGTGACCTGTTCAAGGCCATACGCAGCGGCAAGGCGTCGATAGTGACCGATGAAATCGACTCGTTCACCCGCACCGGCGTGCGCCTGCGCAGCGGCGAGCAGATCGATGCCGATATCATTGTCAGCGCGACCGGGCTCAAGCTGCGGCTGCTCGGTGGCGCCACCGTGACGGTGGACGGCAAGGCGGTCAACCTGGGTGACACGGTGTCGTACAAGGGCATGATGTCCAGCGGCGTACCGAACATGGCGTCGACGTTCGGTTACACCAACGCGTCGTGGACCTTGAAGGCCGAGCTGGTCGCCAAGTACGTATGCCGACTGATCGAGCACATGCAGTCCGGTGGTTTTGACACCTGCGTGCCTGTACTAAGCAGCGCAGACGCGGGCACCCAGCCGGCGGTAGACCTCACCTCGGGTTATATTCAGCGAGCGGCCGCACAGCTGCCGAGGCAGGGCGTGCACAAGCCGTGGATCTACCATCAGAACTACGCGCGCGATCTGGCGGCTTTCCGTTTCGGTAAGCTTGAGGACGGCGCCATGCAATTCGAACGGCGCAAGGTGGTGGCCGGTTCGGCCGGCGCGGCGCGGCAAACCTCAGTCAAAGCGAGTGCCAGCCTGTGACCATCCTCCTTTCGCTGATCGTGCTGTTCATCGTGATTTTTGCCGCGCTCTTCGGCTTTACCGCCTTCGTGGCGGGCAAAGTCGAAAAGGCGCTGCCGCCGCGCGGTCGGTTTGTCGATATCGGTGGGGACCGCCTTCATTACGTGGAGCAAGGCAGCGGCCCGGTCATCCTGATGGTGCATGGCCTGGGCGGACAGCTGCTCAATTTTGCCTACTTGCCGATGCAGGAGCTGGCGCGTTCGCACCGCGTCATCCTGATCGATCGCCCGGGCTCGGGTTATTCCGTGCGCGGCGCGCAGTCGTCGGCGACCATCGTCAATCAGGCGGCCACCGTTGCCGCATTTATTAAAGCCCTGAAGCTCGACAAGCCGCTGCTGGTCGGGCACTCGCTTGGCGGCGCCATCGCGCTAGCGGTGGGCCTGAATCATCCGCAGTCGATCTCGCGACTGGCCTTGATCGCGCCGCTGACGCATACGCAAAGCGCGCCGCCCGAGCCGTTCCGCGGTTTGATGATTACTTCATCGCTGCTATGTCGGATGATTGCGAACACGCTGGCTACGCCGCTGTCGATCAAGAAGGGCGCCGAGACGCTGGCGTTTGTGTTCGGTCCCGAGCCGGTGCCGAAAGATTTCCGCACCAAGGGCGGCGGGCTGCTGGGTCTTCGCCCGCACAGTTTCTATTCCGCATCATCCGACATGATCGCCACCGCCGACGACTTGCCGACGATGGAAACCCGCTACGCCACCTTGCAAATGCCGATCGATGTGCTTTACGGCAAACAGGATCAGATCCTCGATTACCGCCAGCATGGCGAAGCGCTGAAACAGAAGGTTCCACGCGCCGTGCTGACCCTGGTCGACGGTGGTCACATGCTGCCCGTGACGGTGCCGGCGCTGACCGCGAAGTGGTTGCTGGCGATTGCCGATGGTGCTGCGTAGGTTACCTGTAGCAGGAGACGTCTAGACGTCCGAAAGCCCGGCCAGCTCGACGCCGTCGGGCGTCACCTTGAGCACGGAGCCGTGTTCATACCAGTCGCCGAGCACGATGCGCTCAGCCGTCTGGCCATCCAGTTCGATGGAGTGCACGGCCGGGCGGTGGGTGTGGCCATGGATCAGCCGGGTGACGCCGGCATCGCGCAGGGCCTGCTGCACGGCGTCGGCGTTGACGTCCATGATGCTTTCATTCGTTACGCCGGTATGCGCGCGACTGACCTCGCGAGCCTTCGTGGCGAACGCGCGGCGCGCGTCGAGCGGCATGGCGAGAATCTGTGCTTTCCACAGCGGCGTTCGCACCTCCTGGCGCACCGCCTGGTAGGCGACGTCGTCGGTGCACAGCACATCGCCGTGCATCAGCAAGGTGGAGCGGCCCTGTATGTTGTGCACGGTGCCATCGTCGAGGATGCTGAAGCCGGCGCGGCTGGCGAACGATTCGCCCAGCATGAAATCGCGATTGCCGACCATGAAAAACACGGGTACGCCGGCGTCGTGCACAGCGCGAATCGCGCGGGCAATGCGCTGCGGCAGTTCGGCATCGTCGTCATCGCCGATCCATGCCTCGACCAGATCGCCGAGGATGTACAGCGCGTCCGCCCCGCGCACTTCATCGCTGGCCAGATAGCTTTCGAACAGCGCGGTAATGTGCGGGCGCGCCGGGTCGAGATGCAGGTCAGCGATGAACAGGGTGGCCATCGTGCGGATTAGCCCGAATGTTTGGCGGACTTTTTGGCCGGTTTGGCGACGGCCGGTGCGCTGGTGCTGGCGGGAGCCGCAGGCGCGGCCGGTGTCTTGGCCTCTTCGCCCACCACGTGCGCGCTGTTGATCACCACCAGCGGATTGGGCACATCGGCGGCGAAGGGGCCGAGTCCGCGGGTGGGCAGAGCGGCGATCTTGTCGACCACATCCATGCCCTTGGTGACCTTGCCGAAAATCGTGTAACCCCAGGTCAGGCCGCTCTGGTTGCCGGTGAAATCGAGGCGGCGGTTATCGACCAGGTTGAAGAAGAATTGCGAGGTGCCGGAATTCGGATCGGCGCCGCGTGCCACGGCCAGCGTGCCACGCAGGTTGGACAAGCCGTTGTCGGCTTCGCTGGGCACGGCCGGCCGCGTGCGCTTGGGCTGCAGATCCCGCGTGTACAGGCCACCCTGCACGAGATAACCGGGAATGGCCCGATGCATCACGGTGCCGTCGTAAAAACCGTCGCGCACGTATTGCAGAAAATTGGCCACGCTCTTTGGCGCTTTGTCCGGGTATAGCGTCACCACAATATCGCCTTGCGAGGTTTGCAGTATCACCTCGGGCGACGCCGAGGCTTCGGTCGGCGCCGGCGCGGATTTTGCGGTTTGCGCGGTCAGCGTCAGCGGCGCGACGAGCAACAGGGCGGCAAGCAGGGATTTCAACATGGGCATCGGTTGGTTTTGGCGTGCGCACATGATACGCGCACGAATACGGCATGGTGGATGAAAGCCACCCGGCTCAATGGCTTGACAGGTCCAGCTTCAGCCCGAGTTCGGTCATGGGTGATTGCTCCTGCCGCAGATCCGATTCGCTCAGCGGGTGCTGCTCGAGCCAGCTCAGTGGCAGGGTGACGCGCAGTTTCTGGCTGCTGGCGGCCAGTCGCATCGGCGGCAGTGACTCGGCGCGGCGGGCGCGACGGAACAGCACCGCCAGGCGCAGCAGCGCCGTGGTGTAGCGGGCCAGCGCCCGATAGCGCAGCGGCAGCGTAAGAATCAGCGCCTTGTCCGGCTTGCGCCGATGCATTTCGACCACGGCGGCGAGCAGCTGCTGCTCCTGCCGTGAAAACCCGGCCAGATCGGCGTGACGCAGGATGTAAGCGCCATGATGATGATGCTGACTATGCGCAATGGCCAGGCCGATTTCATGCACTCGCGCAGCCCAGGAGAGCCACTCGCGCGCGTCGGCATCCAGCTTCCACGGCTTGGCCACCTGATCGAACAGCATCAGCGCGGTGGATTCGACGCGGCGCGCCTGCGCCCGATCCACGCCGTATCGCGCCGCCAGCGCGTCGACGCTGCCGGTACGCGGATCGCTGCCGCCGGCTCGACCGATCAGATCCCACATCAGCCCTTCGCGCATGGAGCTTTCGCATACGCGCAGGCGATCGATGCCGAGCGCGGCAAAGGCCGCCTCGAAGATCACCACGCCGCCGGCAAACACCGGCGCGCGGTCGTCCACCAGGCCGGGCAACTTGAGTAGGCTGACTTGGCCGAGCTGCAGCAGCACTTCGCGCAACGAGGCCAGCGAGGCGGGCGTAATGCCGTCGTCGGAAAATTTCATCGCTTGCACCACCGCGCCAATCGATTTGGCGGTGCCCGACGAGCCATAGGCTTCATGCCAGCCGGATTCGCGGTAATCCTCATCGAACTGCTGCAGCAGCACGCCGATTTCACTGCGCGCGCGTTGCCAGCGTTTGCGCGTGATCTTGCCGCCGGGGAAGAAGCGCATGGTCGAGGCGATGCAGCCTGCCTGTACGCTTTCCGTATGCAGCGGCGCGAGCCCGCGACCGATAATGAATTCGGTACTGCCACCGCCGACGTCGATGATCAACCGCGGCTCGCGCGAGGCGGGCAGGTCGTGCGCGGCGCCGAGAAAAATCAGCCGGCCTTCTTCGCGACCGGATACCACTTCGATCGGATGACCGAGCGCCGCTTCCGCGGCGGTGAGAAAAGCCTGCGGCGACGCCAGCCGTCGCACCGTGTTGGTCGCCACCGCGCGCACGCGCAGCGAAGGCAGGCCGGCAATGCGCTGGCCGAAGCGGGCCAGACAGTTCATCGCGGCCGCGCGACGCTCGGCATCCAGCGTGCCGTCGGCGCGCAGGCCGATGGCCATGCGCACGCTCTCCCGCAAGCGGTCGATGACGCGGGGCTCGCCGTGTTCCATGCGCGCCACCACCATGTGGAAGCTGTTGGACCCCATGTCCACGGCGGCAATCAGTTCGCCATCGCGGATCGGCGTGGAATCGGCCTGACTCACATCAAGTCTCCCGGTGCAGTTGAAGGCGTTGCAAGCGAGGAGTGACCGTCGCTCGCGCGGGTTGGGCACACGTCATGTCCATTCGTCTCGCCGAGCGTCTTGCTCACGGGCAATACCGTTCGAGCAGGCTCTGCTGCGCGTTGTACGGCAGGTTGTCGCCGGGCTCGGCACGCGTATAGCTGCCGTCACTGCCCAGCAGCCACGCCTGCGTATTGTCGGCCAGACTGTTGGCGAGCGTTTCTTCGAACACGCGGGCGGAAAGTTCGGCGTCGAGAATGGGAAACGCCACTTCGATCCGGCGCATCAGGTTGCGTGCCATCCAGTCGGCGCTGGCGCAATACAGTTCGGGCGCGCCGTCGTTGGCAAACCAGTACACCCGGCTGTGTTCGAGGAACCGGCCGATGATCGAGCGCACGCGGATGCGCTCGGAAATGCCCGGCATGCCCGGCCGCAGCGTGCAGGCGCCACGCACAATCAGGTCGATCTCCACGCCGGCCTGCGACGCGCGATACAGCGCTTCGATCACGTGCGACTCGTTCATGGCGTTGAGCTTGGCCACAATGCGCGCTGGCCGACCGGCCTTGGCATGTTCGGTCTCGCGCTCGATGCGCGCCAGCAGTCCGGCATACAGCGTAAATGGCGAATGCAGAAGGACGTTCAGCGCGATCATCGGCCCCAGCCCGGACAGCTGCTGGAAAATCTTGTGCAGGTCTTCGCCGATGTCGGCGTTGGCGGTCATCAGGCCGATGTCGGTGTAGGTGCGGCTGTTGATCTGGTGATAGTTGCCGGTCGACAGGTGCGCGTATCGGCGCAGCACGTCGCCTTCGCGGCGCACGATCAGCATCATCTTGGCGTGGGTCTTGTAGCCGACGACACCGTAGACGACCTGAACACCGGCTTCCTGCAGGCGCACCGCCAGCTGGATATTGGCCGCTTCGTCAAAGCGCGCGCGCAGCTCGATCACCACGGTGACGTCTTTGCCGTTGCGTGCGGCTTCCACCAGCAGGCCAACGAGTGGGGTGTCTTCACCGGTGCGGTATAGCGTCTGCTTGATCGCCAGCACCTGCGGGTCGACGCTGGCCTGACGCAGCAGGTCGACTACCGCGGCGAAGCTCTGATAGGGATGATGCAGCAGCACATCACGCTGGCTGATCAGGTCGAACTTGTTTTTCTTGCCGTCGAGCGTTGCCGGCAGCTGTGGATTGAAACGCGGGTATTTCAGCTCCGGTCGATCGAGCATGTCGTAGATCATCTGGGCGCGGATGATGTTGACCGGGCCATCGCAGCGAAAGACGTCGGTGTCTTCCAGCTCGAAGTTGCGCGTCAGCATGGCGGTGATCGCCTTCGGGCAATCGTTGGCGATTTCCAGCCGCACCGGGCGCGCGTAGCCGCGGCCAATCAACTCCTCGCTCAGCGCGTGAGCCAAGTTCTGGACCTGATCCTCTTCCACGATCAGCTCGCTGTTGCGCGTCACGCGAAACTGATACGAACCGACGACCTTGAAACCGGGAAACATCAGGTCGGTAAAGGCCTGCAGCAGCTCGGCCAGAAACACGAAGTGATCGCCATCGCCGCCCACTTCCGACGGCAGGCGAACAATGCGCGGCAGCGAACGGGGGGCCCGTACCAGAGCCATGTGGCCCTCGTGACCGAAGGCGTCGCGGCCCTTCAGCACCACGGCGATGTTGAGCGTCTTGTTGAGGATGCGCGGAAACGGATGCGACGGGTCGAGCCCCAGCGGCGAGAGCACCGGCAGCACCTCATGTTCGAAATAACCCTGCAGCCAGCGCCGCTGTTTGGGCGTCCACTGCTTGCGCGTGAGTATGTGCACCTGCGCGGCATCGAGCTGCGGAATGAGGTGGTCCTGCCAGATCACGAACTGCTCGGTGACCAGTCCCAGCGCGCGCGCGCGGATGCGCTTGAGCAGCTCGGCGCTGGTCAATCCATCGGGCCGTGGCGACGCGGTGCCGTAGGCATGGTGATGCTTGAGCATGGCCACGCGCACCTCGAAAAACTCGTCGAGGTTGTTTGCGACGATGCTGAGGTAGCGCAAGCGTTCGAGTACGGGCACGCTCGTATCGCGCGCCATCGACAGCACCCGAAAATTGAATTCCAGCGTGGACAGCTCGCTGCTGAGATAAAGGTGGGGCGCGCTCAGGTCGATCGGCGCAGATGGGTCGGAAACAGGACGTGGCATGCCGTCATTCTGGCCTATGCCGCTGGGCAAAGACACCCGCGGCGAACCGTCAGTCCATCGAGGCGCACGTCAGCTTTCGTCCTGGCTACCGGCGGGCAGCAGACGAGCGTGACCGAAATGGCAGGCGAAGGTGGAGCCGATACCCGGCGTACTTTCAACGTGCAACTGCGCCTGATGCAGGTTGAGCACATGCTTGACGATGGACAGGCCCAAGCCGGTACCGCCGCTGTCGCGCGAGCGGCTGGAAGAAATGCGGTAGAAGCGCTCGGTGAGACGCGCTATGTGCGACGCGGGAATGCCGAAGCCGGTGTCGCTCACCGAGTACGCGGCACCCTGTGGCGTGCGTCGCCAGCGAATGGTGATGCTGCCGCCGATCGGCGTGTAGCGCACCGCATTGCTGACCAGGTTCGACAGCGCGCTGTGCAAATCCTTGGGTGAGCCGAGCAGGTCGGCTTCGGCGGTGGATTCCAGTGCAATCTGATGACGGCCCTGGCTGAGCGCTTCGGCTTCCTTGCGCACAGTGGCCAGCAGAGAAGCCATCGGCACGCGCTCGTCGGCGACCTGATGCTGCGTTTCCAGTCGCGACAGGGTTAGCAGGTCTTCGACGATCTGGCCCATGCGTTTGGACTGCGCGCGCATCTCGCCCAGCACCGGCGCCAGCTCGGGCACATCTTCGGGATCGATCAGTTCAAGATAGCCGTGAATCACGGTAAGCGGCGTACGCAGCTCGTGCGACACGTTGGCAACGAAGTCGCGGCGAATCTGTTCGAGCCGGTTGAGATGGCTGATGTCGCGCGCCAGCAGCAGGTGCTGACGACGGCCAAACGGCAGCATGCTCACGTTGAGCTGGCTGTCCGGATGGCCGGGTGCGATCACGTCGTTGATCGGCTCGAGCGCGCCGTCCTGCAGCCAGCCGGAGAGATCGGAGGTGCCCAGCCGCTGATGCAGCAGCACGCCGCGGTCGCGCGGTCGGCGCAGGCCGAGCAGATTCTCGGCGGCGTGGTTGAACCAGCGCACCTGCTGTTGCTGATCGAGCAGCACGACCGCATCGGGAAGATGGCTGGCGGCGTTGCGCAGATCACGCAGGCTGGAGGCGATACGTCGGGAACGCGTCATGAAACGGTCATGCTGTAATGCGCTGACGGCAGCGGGTGCGGGCATGATGGGCTGCGTTTCATGACGAATTCGAGTCAGCAACAAGACGACTTCGAACACGGCGACCAGCGCCACACCCGAGGCGAGGTGACCATCGACAAGCCAGCCCAATGCCGCGCCCACGACCAGGGCGAGCGCAAGCGCGAGCGGTAATGTCCAGCGAAATGAGTGGGTGGGCTTGGCCATTCAGGCGGGCTGCTGACAGACGCGGTAGATCGGGCCGCCAGCATCGGCAAAAGCTTGCGCCGCCGCAAGCGCGGCGTGCATGTCAGATCGCGAGCCGACCAAGTGCCGGTCTTTTGCAGCCGTCAGGCATTGTTGATCGAGAAGCGATAACCGGTGCCGCGCACGGTCTGCACCATGTCGTCGAGCTTCCACGGTTCCAGCGTCTTGCGCAGGCGGCGGATATGCACGTCGACCGTGCGCTCTTCCACATAGACGCTGCCGCCCCAGACGTGATCGAGCAGCTGCGTGCGCGAATACACACGTTCAGGGTGTGTCATGAAAAAATACAGCAGGCGATATTCGGTCGGGCCGATCGGCACGGCATCGTCGCCAGCGAAAACGCGGTGCGCCGGGCCATCGATGCGCAGCCCCCCCAGTTCGACCATGCCCGAACCGTCGTCGCCCTGACTGCGGCGTAGCACCGCCTTGATGCGGGCGATCAGTTCGCGGGTGGAGAAGGGCTTCACGACGTAATCGTCAACGCCGGCTTCCAGTCCATTGACCCGGTCCATTTCCTCGCCGCGCGCGGTGAGCATGATGATCGGAATTTCGCGGCTGAGCTCTTCCTTGCGCATGCGCCGCGCCAGCTCCAGGCCGCTGGTGCCGGGCAGCATCCAGTCGAGCAGGATCAGATCCGGCACCTGCTCGGCAATGGCCAGCTGGGCAGCGCGGGCATCCCCGGCCTGCATGGCGTCCATGCCGGCTTTGCGCAGGGCAAACGCGATCATCTCGCGTATCGAGACTTCGTCTTCAACGATCAATATGCGTTTGTGCACGCGGAGCTCTGCCGGTGGCTTGTGACGAAAGTATTGCAACCCATCAATGTTACGTCTCGATGACATGGGTCAGGTCATTACTAGCCCACACGGCGTGGTTTGTCACGAAACCAGCGTGGACACCTCGAGGGGTGGAACGGGCAGGCGCTCGCCTCACTTAACTGGCCTCACTTTAAACGGAACGCTGGCCTAGCCGTCCGGCTGCTGCTCGCCATCGGGATTGTCGTCGGTGCTGATGCGGCGCTTGTGCAGTTCCATGACCAGCGGCGTCAGCTCGTTGATGCGCGCCTGGATACGCGCCCGGGCGTAGTAGTCCAGGTCGCTGCGTTTGAGCATGCGCTTCAACTGCTCCATCGCATCGAACGGCCGGCCGGAATAATAACTGGCGTCGGCAAACGCTTCCTGGGCGCGCACGCTGTCGCCAGCCTTTTCGCTGGCGCGCCCGTAAGCGCTGTAGATTTCCGGTTCGTCGGCGTTGTCGAGCATGGGGCGCAGCAGATCGGCCGCCTGGGTCGCCTGGGCTTTGTCGCCCTGCGCGACCAGCGCATTGGCGTAGGCCAGCGCAACCCCGTGATTGCGCGGCGATCCGGCGTTGAGCGCGCTGTACATTGCCAGCGCCGCACCACGCTGTCCGGCCTGCAATCGGGCGTCGGCCATGGCCAGATTCAGAATCAGGTTGTCGCCCTGCAACTTCTGCAGCGGCTGCAATTGTTCGATGGCCTGCGCGCCTCGGCCGCTGCGCGTTAGCGCCAACGCATAGCCATAACGAGTCGCTGGCGTATCGAAGCCGGGCTCGCTCTTCAGGCTGGAGGCGTAATAGAGCACCTCTTTCGGCGCGTTATCGGCGAGCACGCGAACGCGCTCGCGGATCAACGCATAGTCACTCAGCGAGTCGGCTCCGACGGGCTTGGCGATCAGCGCGGATGGATCCTGTACAAAGCGCATCGGCGCCGTGATTTTCTCCCACTGATCTTTGTCCAGCGAAGTCACGGTACGCAGCTTTTGCGCCGACACCAGCGCACCGGCCCGCGCCTTGGCGTCGCTGATGCGTTCCGTGGTGACCGGATGATCCTGTAATAGCGAGGGAGTTTGAATGCCGCCGGCGTCAGCGCTGGTAACGTCTTCAAGATGTTCGAAAAACGCCGCCATCGCATTGGGGTCGAAGCCCGCCTTGGCCAGCGTCTGGATACCGACGCGATCGGCCTCGATTTCGTCATGCCGGGTGAAATTGATCGACTTCTGTGCCAGTAGCCCCTGACCGCCGGTAAGTACCGCGATAGGCGCATCGCCGCCGGCCCCGCTGGCACCGGCGACGATGGCGCCGAGCAGCACCAGCGCCATCAGCGGAGCGTCCTTCTTGGACTCTTCAAAAGCCCGCTCGAGGTGGTTTTGCGTGATATGGCCAATTTCGTGGGCGATGACGCCGGCCAGCTCGCTCTCACTGCGGGTAATGATGATCAGGCCCGAATTCACGGCGATATAGCCGCCGGGAGCGGCGAAAGCGTTGATCTCGCCATCTTTCACCACAAAAAACGCGAAGTGCGCCTTGGGTCTGTCGCTTTTCGCCGCGAGCCGAAAGCCCAGGTCGTTGATGTAGTCGTCAGTCAGCGGATCATCGACCACCATGTCCAGCGCGCGCATCTGGTGCAGCATGGCGGCACCGTATTCTTTCGCTTCTTCCGGCGAGATCAGCGCGTTGGCTGAACTGCCCAGGTCGGGCAGGCGGGCGTCCTGCTGGGCGCCCGCAGCAAAAGCCAGCGAGGCGGCCACGGCGACCAGCAGCGCGCGCGGTGCCAGCCTTGAGCGAATTCGCCGTCTTGGTGCCATGGTCATAGGTGAGCGACAATAGCACTGTGACCGCGCGAAACTGCCGGGGTTCAGTCCCTTGCATGCTTGTGCCAAAGCGCCAGCGTCCCCATCTGATGGGACAAGTGTTTACCTGTTTTCGGAGAGCCGTGATGCCCAAGATCGAGGTGTATTCCACCGCTGTTTGCCCGTATTGCGTGTCGGCCAAGAATTTGCTCAAGGCCAAGGGCCTGGAGTGGACCGAAGTTCGCATCGACACCGATGCTGCGCAGCGTGATGCCATGCTGACGCGCAGCGGCGGCCGCCGCACGGTGCCGCAGATTTTCGTCAACGATCAGCACGTGGGCGGCTTTGATGATCTGGTCGCCGCCGATCGCAGCGGCAAGCTGACGCAGCTGCTGGAACTGTCGGCATGAGCGAGAGCGACAGCCTCGCCGAGTTCACCGCCTTTCGTCAGCGCATGAACGACCGCATCCTCGGCGAGGATAATCAGGTGGTGCGACGGTTTTTTGCGCTCGACACGCAAACCTACAAGGCCGGCGCTCTGGATGTAAAAACCAAGGAAATGCTGGGTCTGGTGGCATCGATGGTTTTGCGCTGCGATGACTGCATCAGCTACCACATTGCTCAGTGCAAGGAGGCCGGCGTGCAGCGCAACGAGTTTTTCGAGGTGTTCAGCGTCGGGCTGGTGGTCGGCGGCTCGATCGTGATTCCTCACCTGCGCCGCGGCGTGGATTTGCTCGATCAGCTAGAAGCGGGCGAGACCAGCAAAGCGGCCGGTTGCGCGGATCACGCGGCAAGCTGACGCGTGATCCGCTTCGGTTCTGAAGATTTCAGGACGGATGCAATGCATCGTGGTCATCAATGAGACAGCATCGTCGCCAGTGATTTCGCATCCTGTTTGGTGACCGTGCGGCTTTGTGCAACGCTGCGTTCGAGTATTTTCAGCGGGCCCCCGTCTCCCCGCACTGGCCGCAAGCTGACGCATCGGCGATAATCGATCGGTTATCAGCGCACGCCCCCAGCTTTTCCTTCCCTGCGCGCGCTGCTCGATTCCCCGTTTAAGGAGTTTCCCATGAGCAAGACGATTGCTGTGATCGCCGGTGATGGCATTGGCCCGGAGATCATGACAGCTACGCTGCGCGTGCTCGATGCGCTCGACTGCGATCTGACCTATGACTTTGTTGACGCCGGCATGGTTGCGCTGGAAAAACACGGCGACCTGCTGCCTGCGTCCACGCTGGAGGTCATCGGCAAGCACAAGGTGGCGCTGAAGGGCCCGCTGACCACGCCGATCGGCGGTGGTTTTACCTCGGTCAACGTGACCCTGCGCCGCCATTTTGACCTGTACGCCAACGTGCGTCCGGCGATCAGCTTCCCGGGTACCAAGTCGCGCTACGAGAATATCGACATCATCACGGTGCGCGAGAACACCGAAGGCGCCTATCTGGCTGAGGGCCAGACGATGTCCGAGGACGGCGAGATTGCCCAGTCGATCATCCGCAACACGCGCAAGGGCAGCACGCGCATCGTGCGCTATGCCTTCGAGATGGCGGTGAAAAAGGGCCGCAAGAAGATCACCGCCGTGCACAAGGCGAACATCCTCAAGACCAGTACCGGATTGTTCCTCAACGTCGCGCGCGAGATCGCCAAGGAATATCCGCAGATCGAGTTCGGCGAGATGATTGTGGACAACACCTGCATGCAGCTGGTGATGAACCCACACCAGTTCGACGTGATCGTGACCACGAACCTGTTCGGCGACATTCTCTCCGACCTTTGCGCGGGTCTCGTCGGCGGCCTGGGTCTGGCGCCGGGCGACAACATCGGCACCAACGCGGCGATCTTCGAAGCGGTGCACGGCTCCGCGCCGGACATCGCCGGGCAGGGCATTGCCAACCCGTGCGCGCTCCTGCTCGCTGCCGCGGACATGCTCGACTATCTCGATATGGTCCGGAAGGGCAATCTGCTGCGCGCCTCCATCCGCAGCGCAGTCGAACACGATCGCGACCAGATCACGCCGGATCTCGGCGGCAAGGGCAGCACAGACAGCTTCGCCGACGCCATCGTCAATCGCATCAAGGCCTGAAATCGATCATCTGGTTTGGCCGTCCAAAAAGAAAAGCCGCGGGTGATTCCGCGGCTTTTTTATGGAAGGTATGGCGGGTCGAGTAACACTTCAGCGAAAGATCTTCAGCGAAAAATTGGCCAGGGCGCCAGAAAAATCAGCCAGATCAATACCGCGATGCCGAAGTATTTGAGGCCCTTGTAGACCGTTCGGTGTCGACTCTTGAAACGCGCCTTGAACGAGTTCGAGCGGTCGCCCTTGCGCTTGCTCATGGAAAATACGCGATTGATGAAACCGGTTTTTTCGGTATCGGTATCCGAGTTCGGCGACGCGGTGATACTGCCCATGAAGGCGCCAACGCGATGGTTGACGGCATTCATCCAGCGCGTGCGCAGCGGTCGCTCCACGTCGGCGAAGAGAATGACGCGGGTCTGGTCGGTACCATTCTCGGCCCAGTGCACATAGGTTTCGTCGAACACCACATCCTTGCCGTCGCCCCAGGCATGTTCGTGGCCATCGACGAAAATGCGGCACGCGCGCGAGTTGGGCGTGATCAGTCCGAGGTGATAGCGCAGCGAGCCGGCGAAGGGATCGCGATGCGGATTGAGCTTTGCGCCCGGTGGCAACAGCGCGAACATCGCTGCCTTGACGCTGGGAATCGATTTCAGCAGTGCCACGGTATTTGGGCAAAGCGTTTCGGCCGAGGCCAGCGGCTCGCCGTACCATTTCAGATAAAAGCGCTTCCAGCCCTGTTTGAAAAAGCTGTTGAAGCTCGCGTCGTCGTTCTTCGCCGCCGCGCGGATATAGCCCTCATCAAACAGATGCATGGCCTCATCGCGAATCACCCGCCAGTTCGCCTGCAGCAGGTCGAGTTGCGGGAAGCCGCGACGTTCGAGGATCGGCCGGGCTGGCACCGCTGAAAACGCGTACATCAACAGGTTGTACGGCGCAAAGATCGCCGAATGGTCGACCAGCTGCCGATCAAACCGCAGCCGCACGCGTCCACGCAAATGCACCAGCAATACGCACAGTGCAAAAAAGGCGAACAGCGCCAGCAGGACAAGTCGCGGGGTAAAGATCATTTCAGCAGAGGCAGCAAGGTGGAAAACAGAACTCGAATTCTACTCCTCCGTGCTTTGTAGCCGGGTGAACAGGGAACAGGAACTCACGCTCGCGGTGATCTGCTGTTCCGTTTCCCGTTTCCGTTCCCTGCTTCCCATTTCCCCGCGACTAAAGCGCTTCTGCCGCAAAGTCCGCCAGCCGCGACCGTTCGCCGCGACGCAGGGTGATATGCGCCGAATGCTCCCACTGCTTGAAGCGGTCTACCGCGTACGTAAGGCCTGACGTGGTTTCCGTGAGATAAGGCGTGTCGATCTGCTCGACGTTGCCCAGGCAAACGATCTTGGTGCCGGGTCCTGCGCGGGTGATCAGGGTCTTCATCTGCTTCGGCGTGAGGTTCTGCGCCTCGTCGATGATCAGATAGCGCGACAGGAATGTGCGCCCGCGCATGAAGTTGAGCGAACGGATCTTGATGCGCGAGGCGAGCAGGTCGTTGGTCGCCTGCCGGCCCCAGCTGCCGCCGTCTTCCGGGTTGGCGAGCACTTCGAGGTTGTCGGTCAGCGCGCCCATCCACGGCGTCATCTTTTCTTCCTCGGTGCCCGGCAGGAAGCCGATGTCTTCGCCCACCGACACCGTGGCGCGGGTCATGATGATCTCGCGGTAACGCTGCTGATCCATGACCTGGGCCAGGCCGGCGGCTAGCGCGAGCAGGGTCTTGCCGGTGCCGGCGTTGCCGAGCAGGGTGACGAAATCGACGTCCGGATCCATCAGCGCGTTGAGCGCGAAATTCTGCTCGCGGTTACGGGCGCCGATGCCCCACACGTGGTGGTTCGCGTGCGAGTGGTCATCCAGCAGCACCAGCGTGGCGTTGACGTCATCCAGATGCAGCACGCGCAGTTCGACTTCGTTTTCGCCGGGCAGAAACAGGCACTGGTTCGGATGCCAGTCTTCGTCCTCGTGGCGATCAACCTTGTAGAACGTGCGGCCGCGTTCGCTCCACGATTTCACTTCGGGGTGGCGATTCCAGAAATCTTCCGACAGCTCCGCCGAGCCGGTATAAAGCAAAGAAAAATCATCCAGCGCACGATCGTTTTCATAGTCCTCGGCGACCACGCCCTCGATGCTGGCCTTGATGCGCAGGTTGATGTCTTTCGTGACAAGAATGACCGCGCGATCGGCGTGCTGATCGCGCAGCTCCATCACCGAGGCGAGGATCTGGTTGTCGGCCTTGCCGCGATTGGCGCTGAGGCGCTGCTCGAAGTACAGCCGACCGACCGCGTTATCGCGCTTGAGCTTGATTCCGTGGGGGTTGGTCAGTTCCAGTCCATCGCTAAGCTTGCCGTCCTTGCCCCGTTCGACCAGCTCGTTGAGAAAGCGGCTGACCTGACGGCCGTTGCGTGAAACTTCAGAAGCGCCCTTCTTTTTTTCGTCCAGCTCCTCCAGCACGGTCATCGGGATAAAAACATCGTGCTCCGCGAAGCGGAACAGCGAGGTCGGGTCATGCAGCAGGACGTTGGTGTCGAGAGCGTAAATGCGCTTGCTTCCGGTCATGCGGAAGAGTCCTCGCTGGTAGGTGGGTGGCACAAAGGCGGCGTGCGGTTTGCCGTCATCGGGTGATCACGACGGCCGGCACGGCGGTGCTGGCGCGTCGATAGTGTGAAAGCATGCGATGGCAGGAAGTTCACCGGGTGGGAATGGCGTCGAGCACAGCCTGCGCGTGGCCAGGCACCTTGACGCCGCGCCACTCTTTGAAGAGTTTGCCATCGGGGTCGATCAGAAAGGTGCTGCGCACGATGCCCATATGGTGTTTGCCATACAGCACTTTTTCGTGGATCACGTCGAAGGCCTGACACCAGGTTTCATCGGCGTCGGAGACTAATGGAAAAGTCAGCTCCTGTTTCGCGGCAAAGTTGGCATGCGATTTCGGAGAGTCGCGTGACACGCCAATCACCTCGGCATGGCGTTTCTGAAACTGCGGGTAAAGATCACGAAAATCTTTTGCCTCCGTGGTGCAGCCGGGCGTGCTGTCCTTGGGATAAAAATACACCACCACCCATTTTCCTTTCGGAGCCGGACCTTTGAGGCTGGCCAGCGATAATTCGCTGCCGTCGCCCGTCGGGCCTTTCAATGGAGGAAGTTTCTTGCCGAGCTCGGGCATGGTTACTCCGGCACGGCGAGAAGTCACCGTGGTCGATATTTTTAAGAGAGAGCGATTCGGGAAAAGCGCGGGAGAAAACGCGAGCAACAAAAACTTGAGGACGAGCCGGACCAGCCTGTTGCGGCGGCCTAGCCGACGCGGAGACTGGCGCACCGTTGGCTATCCGTGTAAATCGATGAGCTGGCTGCAATGCAACGTCCCTCTGAAGTCCCGGGACTAGACTACCGCGTGCACGACCGCAGATAACAGTCCTTGTCAGCCGGCGGTTATCGCGCGATGCTCAACGGCCGGGTGAAGTCAGCGGGCAAAATCAGAATTTTACCGGGTCCATGATCGCGTCCAGGTTCAGGCCGTCGCAGAGTTCGAGAAAGTCATCGCGCAGCGCGGCGATGTGTATTTCCGAGGGTACGCCGATGGTGAACTGGGCCTGGAACATGTCGGCGCCGGTTTGCATGGCTTGATAGCGGGTGGAGTGGAGTTGTTCGACACTGATGCCGTGCTGGGCAAAGAACTCGACAATGCGCACCACGATGCCGGGCCGATCGGCCGCCACCACCTCCACCAGATACGGCAGCAGATGCGAGCTGTTTTCGCGCGGTCCGGTGCGGTAATGCACCAGCCGAAGGCTTTCGTCGCGAGCCAGCTTGGTCACGGCTGTTTCCAGCTTGGCCAAGGCGTCCCATGCGCCGCTCGCCAGCAGCATCAGTGAAACCTCGGTGCCGATGCTGGAAACGCGCGACTCGGAAAGATTGCAACCGGCGTCGGCAATGCGCTTGGCCAGCGCCAGCAACGGCGACTTGCTCGATGGCGTGAGTGCCTGAATCAGCAGCTGGCTGTCGCTGGTGGAGGGCGCGGAAGGGGTAGACGATTTCAAAAATGCACCTGTGACGTGATTCCGCGTGGTACGGAGGCATGAGATTACTCCATCAGGCTTGCTTGCCCGTCCCGCAAGCCGGCCAGTATCATGCGCGGTCTGCCCTGGAGCGGAATCCATTCTTGAACATTCGCGGAAGCATTTGCGCGCTGGCCACCCCGTTCACGGCCGACGGCGCGCTTGATCTGCCGGCATTCGGCCGGCTGATCGACTATCAGTTGGCTGGCGGAACGCAGGCGCTCGTCGTGGCCGGCTCCACCGGCGAGGCCCATATGCTCGAGCATGACGAGTACGAGCAGCTGCTGGCTTACGCGGTCGAACGCGTTGCGGGTCGCGTGCCGGTGATTGCCGGCACAGGCGAGGCGGGCACGGCCAAGACAATCGCGCTCACGCGCCGGGCCAAGGCGCAGGGTGTCGATGCGGCGCTGGTGGTCGTGCCGTATTACGTGCGCCCGACCCAGGAAGGGCTGCGCCGTCACTATCTTGACGTGGCCGACCACGGCGAACTGCCGGTGCTGATCTACAACGTGCCAAGCCGCACCGGCAGCGACCTGCTGGCGGCCACGGTGGCGAGCCTGCGTGATCATCCCGCGATCCTTGGTATCAAGGAGGCGCGAGGCGACCGCGAGCGCATTTTGGCGTTGGCGGAACTTGTGGGCCCGGATTTCGTCTATCTCTCCGGCGATGATGGTTCGGCCGGCGAGGCCATGCTTGCAGGGGCCGGCGGTACCATCTCCGTAGTGGCGAATCTGGTACCTAAAGCATTTCGTGCCCTGTGTGACGCGGCAACGGGCGGTAACCGCACCGAAACCAGCCATTGTCACGCCGCGCTCGAACCGCTTTTGCAGGCGCTCGACTGTGCCCCCAACCCAATCGCAGTAAAGGCTGGATTGCCGCTGCTGGGGTTAGGTCTGGCGGTGCTGAGGTTACCGCTGGTTGAATTGAACGACGGTCCGGATCGCGCGCGATTGCACCAAGCGCTGTCCAGTCTGGCATCCTTGGCGACTGCGGCCGCTTGACGGCCGTCTGAACTTTCTTACGGAATCTGATTACATGAAGAAAACTCCACTCCTCGTGGCCTTGCCGCTTCTGGCCCTCAGTGGGCTGCTGCTCTCCGGCTGCGGCATGTTCCGCTCGCACAAAGAGTGGGACACCGCCCAGCAGCAGGCGCCGCTGGAGATTCCGCCGCAGCTGGACCGCCCTGCGACCAGCGCTGCGCTGGTGATTCCGCCACAAGGTGGTAACCAGCCGACGTCTGCCGGTGCTACGGCGAGCGTCAATGGCGGTTCCGCCGGCACCATAACCGACGGTTTCGTGATTCAGTCCAATATCGACGATGCCTACAAGTCGGTCGGCGCCGAGCTGGCCAGCGGCAGCCTGGGTCAGGTGACGGCGCATGACGATACGGCGCATACCTACACGCTGAGTGTGTCCAACGCCGTGATTCAGCAGAAGAAGAAAGGTTTCTTCGGCATGTTCAAGAAGAGCGCGCCGGTGGCCACCGATGCGGCCGGTTCGAACGCGCATCCGGTGCAGATCACTATCGACACCAGCGGTACGGAAGCGAGCGAAGTTCGCGCGCAGGGCGATGCGCCTGCCGTGATCAAGGTCATCGACGTGCTGCGGACCAAACTGGGTAAAAAGAAATCCAAGTAAGCGGCGCTCCGCCCCGCGAAGGGAGGAGCGGTAAAAAGAACGCCGCCGTGAGGGCGGCGTTTTTGCATGCGCAGAGCGAAGCCGTTACGGCAGAAAATCAGCGCTGCAGCAGATCAATCTTGCCGGGCTTGTTTTCCCATTCTTTCGCGTCTGCAGGCGCGTCTTTACGCTCGGTGATCACCGGCCAGCCTTTGGCCAGCTCCGCGTTGATCGCCACAAACGATTCCTGGCCGGCGGGCACGTCGTCTTCCGGGTAGATCGCGTTGATCGGGCACTCGGGTTCGCACAAGGTGCAGTCGATGCACTCGTCCGGATCGATCACCAGAAAATTGGGGCCTTCATGAAACGCATCGACCGGGCAGACTTCGACGCAGTCGGTATATTTGCACTTGATGCAGTTGTCGATGACAACAAACGTCATGAGGTAACCCTTGTGAAGAGTGCGGCCATGGGTGGCCGCTGTTGATCCCCACTTACCGGCGAGAGCTGCAAGCTGCCGACTGCGGCATCAATGGCGATCACGGACGATCGCAAAAACCAAGATGGTGCTCCCTACGAGACTCGAACTCGTGTTCCCGCCTTGAGAGGGCAGTGTCCTGGGCCACTAGACGAAGGGAGCGTTATCCTGCGAGGCGCGTTAGTATAACGAAATTGTTTCACCCGGCAATGCTGGATATGTATTCGTGCCGGCAGATCACGGTGACATGGGCGTCATCGCCATAGACATGTCACCGGTTGCTGCCGGATAGTGCACCACTGAACTCACGGGCCAATCGTCCAGTAAGGATTCCGACCGCTTGAACCTCGAACCAGGGACCGACATCGCGCCGACGCTGCGGATCATTCCGCGCGACCAGCACATCATCTCTCGCAAAAACATCAGCAAGGCCGCACTGCGCGTTCTGTATCGTTTGAACGAAGCCGGTTACACGGCCTATCTGGTTGGCGGTGCGGTTCGCGATTTGTTGCTGGGTCTGCACCCGAAGGATTTCGATGTCGCCACCAGCGCGACGCCGGACGAGGTGAAAAAGCTGTTTCGCAACTGCCGCCTGATCGGTCGGCGCTTCCGCCTGGCGCATGTGGTGTTCGGGCCGGAGATCATCGAAGTTGCCACCTTCCGTGGCCTGGGCGAAGAGGGCACCGAGGGCGACCGGCATATTGTTGATGGCCGTATCGTGCGCGACAACATCTGGGGCAGCATCGAAGAAGATGCCATTCGCCGCGACTTCCGGGTCAACGCGATGTATTACGACATCAGCGACTTTTCGGTGCGTGACTACGTCGACGGCAGCCGCGATCTGGATGACCGCGTATTGCGTCTGATCGGTGATCCGGTCACGCGTTATCGCGAAGATCCCGTGCGCATGCTGCGTGCCGCGCGGCTGGCGGCGAAGCTCAACATGCAGATCGATGCGGCGGCCATGGCGCCGTTCGAGTCGCTCGGGCCGTTGCTTGCCGAAGCTGCTCCGGCGCGGCTGTTCGATGAATCGTTGAAGATGTTTCTTGCCGGCCAGGGTCTGAAAAGTTTCCGCATGCTGGAAAAGTGCGGCCTGCTGAAGTTCCTTTTTCCGGCCACCGCACGCGCGCTCAAGCGCGGCGATCAGGCGCTGCGTTCGCTGGTCGAGCAGGGCCTGGCCAACACCGATACGCGCATTGCCGAAGGCAAATCGGTGACGCCGGCTTTTCTGTTTGCCGTGCTGCTGTGGGGCGAGGTGCGCGATGTGGCGCATCAGTCGATCGCTCAGGGGCTGGACGCTAACGAGGCGTGGTCTCGCGCCGCTGCGCTCGTGGTGGCGGAGCAATGTCAGCGGGTCGCGATTCCGCGACGTTTCACTTTCACCATGGAAGAAATCTGGTCGTTGCAGCCGCGCTTTGAGCAGATCCAGCGCAAGCGGGTGTTTCGCCTGATGGCGCATCCGCGATTCCGCGCGGCGTTCGATTTTCTGCTGTTGCGTGCGGATGAATCGACCGCGATGCGTGAACTGGGCCAGTGGTGGGCGCATGCGCAGCTTCTGCCGCAGGACGTGCTGTCTGCCGCTTTGCCCGTGGGCGGCGGCAGCCATGCCAGCGATAACGCACCGATGCCGAGCGCCGGTCGCCCGCCGCGTCCGCGCCGGCGTCGGCGTAAACCGGGCGACAAATCGGGCTCGGCGTGACGCTGGCTTACGTTGCGCTGGGCAGCAATCTGGGCGATTCGCGGCAGCAGGTGCTGGACGCCATGAAGAGGTTGGCCGAATTGCCGCAGACGCGCGTGCTGCAACGATCTCCGCTGTATATGACGCCGCCGTGGGGCGTGCTGCAGCAGCCGCCGTTCGTCAACGCTGCGGTCGAGCTGGATACCGGGCTGTCGCCGCATCAGCTGCTAGATAGCCTGTTGCAGATTGAAACGGCCGCGGGGCGCACGCGCGCCGAGCGCAACGGCCCGCGTACGCTGGACCTGGACGTGCTGCACATCGATGGCGCGCAAATAGGCGACGAGCGCCTGACACTGCCGCATCCACGCCTCGCCGAGCGTGCCTTCGTACTGTTACCGCTACACGATATTGCACCGGCGCTGGAGATACCCGGCTACGGCCAGGTGCAGAAGTTGCTGGTCCGGGTCGACGTGACGGGCTGCAAAAAGCTGGTCTGAACAAAATATTGCCTTGAGCCAATATCGACGCAGGCCGATAATCGGCGCCCTTGCGGTCCGTGCCTTTGATCTTTCCGCGCCATCAATCCATGTTTTTGAGGAATTGCCGTGTACGTGCAGAACGCCAGCACCCCCGAACGCAAGCCGGTCACCGTGCCGGGCCTGCATGCGATGAAGGCGCAGGGGCGGCGCATCGTGATGCTCACCGCGTATGACGCCAGCTTCGCCTGGCAGCTGGAAAACGCCGGTGTCGACATTGCGCTGGTCGGTGACTCACTGGGTATGGTGGTGCAGGGACATCGCAGCACGTTGCCGGTAACGCTCGATGACATGGTTTATCACACGGCAGCCGTGGCTCGCGGGCTCTCCTCGACGCTGCTGGTGGCCGATCTGCCGTTCATGGCGGATCGCGACAGCGCGCACGTGCTGGAGGCTGGCGCGCGGCTGGTGGGCGAAGCGGGCGCGGCCATGGTCAAGATCGAGGGCGCTGCAGCACATATCCTCGAAGGCATTGCGGCGTTGGCTGCGCGAGCGATTCCCGTGTGCGCGCATCTCGGCCTCACGCCGCAGTCGGTGCACAAGTTTGGCGGCTTCCGCATTCAGGGCCGCGAGCAATCTGCCGCAGACCACATCCTGTCCGAAGCCCTTGCGGTGCAGGCGGCAGGCGCCGATTTGCTGGTGCTGGAAGGCGTGCCCACAGCGCTGGGCGAACGGGTCACCGCGGCGGTAGATATTCCCGTGATCGGCATCGGCGCGGGTCCGCACTGCGACGGGCAGGTACTGGTGATCCATGACATGCTCGGCATCACTCCAGGCAAGCGACCCAAGTTCAGCAAGGATTTTCTCGCCGGGCGCGATTCTGTGGCGGCAGCAATTGCTGCCTATGCCGCCGACGTTCGCAGCGGCGCGTTTCCTGCGCCCGAACACTGTTTCAACTGACCAGCCAGAAACCAACATGCAAACCGTACAAGACGTTTCCGCGCTGCGCGCGGCTATTCGCGGCTGGCGCAGCAAAGGCGAAACCGTCGGCTTCGTGCCGACCATGGGTAACCTGCACGAAGGCCATCAGTCGCTGATCAAGCTGGCGCGAGCGCGTACGGAGCGGGTGATCGCCAGCGTGTTCGTCAACCCGACCCAGTTCGGCCCGAACGAGGATTTCGAGCGTTATCCGCGCACGCTGTTGCAGGATCAGGGCGCGCTTGCCGATCAGGGCTGCGATCTGCTGTTTGCGCCGGAAGTCGCCACTATCTACCCCTTTGGCGCCGAAAACAGCGTGAGCCTGCACGTGCCGCAGATCACCGAAATGCTGGAGGGCGCGCATCGGCCGGGTCATTTCGACGGCGTAGCCACCGTGGTGTGCAAACTGTTCAACCTGGTGCAGCCGGACATCGCAGTGTTCGGTCAGAAGGATTTCCAGCAGCTGAAGGTGATCGAGCGGATGGTGCGCGACCTTTCGCTGCCGGTAAAGGTGATGGCGGCGCCGACCCTGCGTGCCGACGACGGCCTGGCGCTGAGCTCGCGCAATCAGTATTTGTCCGTTGAGCAGCGGTCACGCTCGGTACTTATTCACGACACGCTGCTCAAGATGCGCGAGCTGTTTCAGAAAGGGCATGCCTGGCAGGCGCTGGAGCAGGTGGCCGCATCGCGGCTGTCGCGCGCCGGTTTCGAGCCGGACTACGCCGTGATTCGCCGTGCTGAAGACCTGGCCGAGCCATCAGAGGGCCAGCAAGAGGGCTTGATAGCGCTGATCGCCGCGCGTCTGGGCTCTACTCGCCTGATCGACAACTTGATGTTCGACTAGGAAGCCCCTAAATAGGGCCCAACGCGCCGACCAGTTGCGGCCAGGGCCCCAGGCTTCGATAATTACCCGTTACGCAGGCTGTTCCTGCGGGAAGTACGTCATGCACCTGAACATGCTCAAGGCCAAGATCCACCGGGTCACGGTCACCCACGCCGAGCTTCATTACGAAGGCTCGATTGCCATCGACGGCCTGCTGCTCGATGCGTCGGGCATTCGTGAGTACGAGCAGATCCATGCCTGGAACATCAACAACGGCAAACGGTTTGTCACGTACGCGCTGCGTGCGGAAGAAGGCTCGGGCATCATTTCGGTGAACGGCAGCGCCGCACATCGCGCCCAGCCGGGCGACCTGATCATCATCGCGGCATTCGCCCAGCTCAGCGAAGCGGAGCTGGAGAAGTTCCAGCCGACGCTGGTGTATGCGGACGCGCACAATCGTATTTCGCATACTAACCGCTCGATTCCCAAGCAGATGGCGGCGGCTTAATCGGCTACGTCTTGATGTCGGGCCAGCGCCCACTGCACGTGTTCGCGAACCAGCTCGGACGCATGGTCTGCGCGCGCCTGCAGTGCCGCAGTTACCGCGTTTGATTTTGGTGCGTTGCCGAGTGCGACGGCGATATTGCGCAGCCATCCCTCGTAGCCGGTGCGGCGGATCGCCATGCCCTCGGTGCGCTTGAGGAATTCGTCCTCAGCCCAGCCGAACAGGTCGACCAGCTTCGCGCCGTCGAGGCTGTGCCGCGGCGCAAAGTCCGGTTCGGTGGTTTCCTGGGCAAACTTGTTCCACGGGCAGATCAGCTGGCAGTCGTCGCAGCCGAAGATGCGGTTGCCCATCGGCGCGCGCAGCTCTTCGGGAATGCTGCCCTTGAGTTCGATCGTGAGATAGGAAATACAGCGCCGCGCATCGAGCCGATACGGCCCGACGATGGCCTGGGTCGGACAGATATCGATGCAGCGGTTGCAGCTGCCGCAATGTGCGCTGGCGGGCAGGTCTGCCGGCAAGGGGAGATCGGTATACAGCTCGCCAAGAAAGAAATACGAACCGGCTCGCTTGTTGATCAACACCGTGTGCTTGCCGATCCAGCCAAGTCCGGCGTTGCGGGCCAGCGCTTTTTCCAGCACCGGCGCCGAATCGACGTAAGCGCGATAGCCGAAGTCGCCAACCACGCCGTGGATGCGTTCGGCGAGTTTTTGCAGGCGGTTGCGCATCAGCTTGTGATAATCACGTCCGAGCGCGTAACGCGCCACGTAGCCTGCTTCGCCATCTTCGATCACGTTCCAGGCGTTTGAGGTTCCCGGCGGGATGTAATCCATTCTTACGGAAATGACGCGCTGGGTGCCGGGCTCCAGTTCGGCCGGGCGGCTGCGCTTGGCGCCGTGCCGAGCCATGTATTCCATTTCGCCGTGATGGCCATCGTCAAGCCAGCGCTCCAAATGCTGTTCGTCCATGCCAAGGTCGGTGCCGCTGATACCCGAATCGGCAAAGCCTAATTCGCTCGCCCAGCGCTTGATGTCACGGGCGAGCGAAGCGTAATCAAGATTGGCGTGGGCATCAGGCGCGGACATCCATCTATTGTAGACGCGGGCCAAGCCTATAATTGCGCATGCCAAATCACTCGCATAGCCGTGATCTCTACACCGTCGAACAACTGCGCCAACTGGAGCGCGAAGCGTTTGCCGCGCTGGATGTTGCCGGCACCGACCTCATGCGGCGTGCCGCCAGCGCCGCGTTGAACAGCCTGCGCCGACACTGGCCCGAAGCCCGGCGGGTCACGATTTACTGCGGCCCGGGCAATAACGGCGGCGATGGATTCCTGCTGGGCGTGCTGGCACGTGAGGCGGGTTTGCAGGTGCATATCGTTGCGCTCAGCGACGCTTCGCATGGTGACGCGGCTTCTGCGCGCGCAGCCTGGACGACCGCTGGTGGGGTTGTGCAGACATGGGCGACAGAAGTCGACTTGCCAGCAGCCGATGTCCAGGTGGACGCGTTGTACGGCATTGGCCTCAATCGTGCGCCGGAGGCTGGCGTTTCGGCGCTGATCAAACGCATCAACGCAATGGATGCACCGGTGCTTGCACTGGACACCCCCTCAGGCATCAATGCCGATAGCGGTCGTCACTTCGGCACGGCGGTAAAAGCTGATGTCACGGTGACCTTTATCGCCAACAAACGTGGCCTGCACACCGGGCAATCGGCCGATTATGTGGGCCGGCTGGAGCTGGCCACCCTAGCCGTGCCCGATCACGCCTATGCTCGGGTGAAGCCCGACGCGCGCCTGCTTACGCCCGAATCGTTGCCGCTGCGCCCGCGCTACGCCAACAAGGGAAACAACGGTCACGTGCTGGTGATCGGCGGCGACCACGGTACGGCTGGCGCGGTGCGCATGACCGGCGAAGCCGCCCTGCGTACCGGCGCAGGTCTAGTCAGCGTGGCCACCCGTACGGGCAACATCACCGCATTGAATGCCGCGCGTCCGGAGCTAATGGCGCACGAGGTGGAAGGCCCGCAGGCCCTGCAACCGCTGCTTGACCGCGCCAGCGTGCTTGCGCTGGGTCCTGGACTGGGCACGGCCGCCTGGGGGCATGCGCTGTGGCTTACCGCGCTGGATGCCAACAAGCCGTTGGTACTCGATGCAGACGGCTTGAATCTGCTATCGCGCGAGCCACACACGTTCAGTGCGGACACGGTGCTTACGCCGCATCCTGGTGAAGCGGGGCGACTGCTTGGCGTTCAAACCCGCGAAGTGGAAGAAGATCGTTTCGCGGCCGTTCGCGAACTGGCGCGCCGTTACAACGCGGTCGTGGTGCTCAAGGGATCGGGCAGCTTGATCGCTCATCCCGATGGACGTCTGGACGTCTGTCCGTGGGGCAATCCGGGCATGGCGTCGGGCGGCATGGGCGATCTGCTTACGGGCGTTGTTGCGGCGCTGATGGCTCAGGGATGCGATGCGTGGCAGGCGGCGACGCTGGGCGTGGGTCTGCATGCCCGCGCGGGCGACACCGCCGCCGAAAACGGCGAGCGCGGTTTGCTGGCGACCGATCTGCTGCGGCCACTGCAGGCGCTGGTCAACGGTTTGCCCGCTAGGACGCGCGAGCATGACTGAGATCGCAGGCGACGCGCGGTCATGGGCTTTGCCGGATGAGGCGGCCACCGGGCGCCTCGCCCGGCAGGCTGCCAGCGCGCTGGACGGCGGGCTAGTGATTTATCTGCACGGGCCGCTAGGCGCCGGTAAGACCAGTTTTACGCGGGCGCTGCTGGCCGCCTTGGGTGTAGGTGAACGGATCAAGAGCCCGACCTACAGCCTGATCGAAGGCTATTCGACCCCGGCCGGTCGGCCGGCGTGGCATCTGGACCTGTACCGAATTGCCGATCCCGGCGAGCTGGAGTGGCTGGGCCTGGATGCTCTGAGCGAGCCGGAGGCTCTTGTACTGATCGAATGGCCCGAGCGCGGCGCTGGCTCGCTCCCTGCGGGCGACCTTGAATGCAATCTCGATTATGCCGATGAGGGCCACGGACGCCATGCCACGGTACGCGCACTGACGGGGCGCGGCACGCGGTTGCTGGGCAGGCTGGTTTGATAACGCCAAACGCAGCCTCACGGGTGTCTGGCGTGCTAAGTACTGATTTTGCCTGAGAATTCGGCATCGCCTTTTTGATGACGAATCGTTCTTAATGCGTAACTTGCGGGTGACAACTGGAAGCGCACTGACGAATACCCTGCAGGCTACGGATATACAAAGAAAAATTCTGTTGCATTCGCGCTGAGACTGCGATTCAATGCGGCTCATGAGGGGATGCCTGAACAGCTTTGGTAGTCTTGCAGTCGCAGTCACGGCGGCCGTAGGGTTGTGCCAGGCCCACGCGGCCGATTTGAAGGGCGCGCGCGTCTGGGCAGGACCCGAATACACCCGCCTGGTGATCGATGCGTCGGGTCCGCTGAATTACAAAGTCACGCAGTCCGGCGGCCAGCTGCTGGTGGATCTGGGCGACAGCCAGGTGACGACCGCGTTTGTCGATCCTGCAGGGCATGGACTGTTCCACGGAATGACGCACGCTCGGCAGGGTGATCGGCTGCAGTTGAATGCGAGCGTCGACCCGAACACGAGCCTGAAAAGTTTCATTTTGAAACCGGTGCAATCCGGCTCGGATTACCGGCTGGTTCTGGACCTGTATCCCGGTACTGCGCCGATCGGGCCAGTGATGCCGCACAGCGCCGTGGTGGCGGAACATCGCTCCAGCGACGAAGCGGCCGATACCGCAAAGACGGTTGCCGCCGATGCCAACGCCGATGCGGCCAGTGCGCCGGCGATCGAGCCAGCAATCGAGCCAACGCCGGTCCTGATCCGTTCTTCGCGCAGCGCTCGCAACAGGGGCACCTCGGCGCGCGACGCGGCCGCGATGCTCGGTGGCCAGCGCAAGGTTGTGGTGGCGATTGACGCCGGCCACGGCGGCAAGGATCAGGGCGCCCATGGCCCTGACGGCACGCTGGAGAAAAACGTCACGCTGGCGGTAGCTCGTGATCTGGCGGCGCTGATCAACCGCCAGCCCGGCATGAAGGCCGTGCTGACCCGTGACAACGACTACTTCATCGAGCTGACCCAGCGTTTCAAGATCGCTCGCGACAACAAGGCCGACCTGTTCGTGTCGATCCACGCGGATTCCTACACCAGTGACGATGCCAAGGGTTCGTCCGTTTGGGTGCTGTCGCCGCGCGGCAAGACCAGCGAGGCGGCGCGTTTTCTGGCCGATCGTGAAAACGCCGAGCTGATCGGGGGCACCACGCTCGACGACAAGGACGATGGTCTGGCCAAGGTGCTGATGGATCTGCAGCAAAGCTGGGCGATGCAGGCCAGCGACACGGTCGCCGGCAACGTGCTGCGAGCGCTTGGCGCGCTGGGGCCGACCCACCGCGGCTACGTGGAGCGGGCCAACTTCGTGGTGCTGCGTTCGCCGGACGTGCCTTCGATCCTGGTGGAAACAGCCTTCATCAGCAATCCGTCCGAGGAGCGCAAGCTGCGCGATCCAGAGCACCAGGATCAGCTCGCCGCGGCCGTGATGGGCGGCGTGAAAAGCTATTTCGAGTCTTCGCCGCCGCAGGGTACTTGGTTCGCTGCGCAGGCTTCGCACGGCGACGGCAGTGAGCTGGCTTCAAACCGCGCCAGTGTCAAAATGCCGGCCCGTTCCAACGATGCCAACGCAGATGACGATGGCAGCACCGCGTCGATCAGCAGCACATCCAGCCGCAGGGTGGTCAGCGCGCGCGATCTGCACCGCGTCGGCCCGGGCGAGAGCCTGCGCAGCATCGCACATCAATATGGCGTCAGCGTCAGCTCGCTGAAAAACGCCAACCAGCTCAGCACCAACAGCGTCAGCGCCGGCACCATGCTGGCGATACCGACGAGCTGAGCGCGATTCAATACCCCGCGTCAAACGCGGAAGTTTGCCGGAGGCCTGAAGGCTCCGCTTTCCTGCAGCAGGCTGCTCGCTTAAGCTTGGCGGATGTCGATCATCCGTTTGCTGCCGCCCGAACTCATCAACCAGATTGCTGCCGGCGAGGTCATCGAGCGGCCTTCATCGGTGGTCAAGGAACTGGTCGAAAACAGCCTCGATGCCGGTGCCAGCCGCATCGAGGTGGACATCGAGGCAGGTGGTTCGCGGCTGATCCGCGTGCGCGACGATGGTGATGGCATCCACGTCGACGAACTGCCGCTGGCCATCGCATCGCACGCCACCAGCAAGATCGGCAGCTTCGATGATCTTGAGCACGTTGCCAGCATGGGTTTTCGCGGCGAAGCGCTGGCGTCGGTTTCGTCGGTATCGCGTTTCGCCATTACCTCGCGCGTGCGCGGAACGGATGCAGCGTTTCGCATCGAGGTCGACAGCGGCAGGCTGCAGGCGGCGCGACCCGCCCAGCATCCCTCCGGCACCAGCATCGAAGTGCGCGACCTTTTCCACAACGTGCCGGCGAGACGAAAATTTCTGCGCGCCGAACGGACCGAATTCGCACATATCGATGACTTGCTGAAGTCGCTGGCGCTGGCGCGCAGCACGGTGGAATTTCGGCTCAGCCACAATGGCAAACCGGTGCGCATCTGGAAAACCGCCACTAGCGAACAGGTCGCTCTTCAGCGCGTCGCCGAAGTCCTGGGTGAGGAATTTCCTGCACAGAGCCTGCGTATCGATCATGCCGCCGCCGGGCTGCATCTGTCCGGCTGGGTCGGTCTGCCGACCGCTTCGCGCGGGCAGGCGGACTCGCAGTATTTCTACGTGAATGGCCGACTGGTGCGCGATCGTATCGTGGCGCACGCGGTGCGACAGGCCTACGCCGACGTACTGTTCCACGGGCGCCACGCGGCGTTTGTGCTGTATCTCGAACTTGATCCGGCCGGCGTCGATGTCAACGTCCATCCGGCCAAGCACGAAGTGCGCTTTCGCGAACAGCGCCTGGTGCATGATTTTCTGTTCCGCACCTTGCACGAGGCACTGGCACAGACGCGAGCGGGGCAGGTGGCTTCCAGCGCGCATTCGGGCGATGGCGCGTTGAGCATGTCCACATCGGTGGCAACGCCGACAGCCTGTGGTGCGTCCCCGGCCTGGTCGGGCAGTTTCAATCAGAGCCGTCTGAGCCTCGGTGTGCGCGACGCACCGCTGGCCGATTATGCGGCGCTGTCGGGCGAGCCCGCACGCTATGCGACGGCTTTCGATTCTTCGGCAGCTTATCCGGCGTTGCCCGCGAACGACGACAGCGAAGCGCCGCCCCTGGGATTTGCCATCGCACAGCTGAAAAACATTTACGTACTCGCTGAAAATGCGCAAGGGCTGGTGCTGATCGACATGCACGCGGCGCATGAGCGCATTACGTATGAAAAACTGAAAAACGGCCGCGTCGACCACAATCTCCGCTCGCAGCTTTTGCTGGTGCCCTTGAATATCGCCGTTAGTGCGAAAGAAGCTGTGGCTGCCGAGGAACACGCCGAGGCGCTGGCCGAGTGGGGTCTGGAGCTATCGCGCAGCGGACCGTCCGGCGTCGTCGTTCGACGCATTCCGGCCTTGCTGGAGGGAGCCGATGTGGCGCAGCTCACGCGTGATGTGCTCGCCGAGCTGGTCCAGCACGGCAGTTCGCGTCGGCTGCAGGAGCTGGAAAACGAGCTGCTTTCAACGATGGCCTGCCATGGTTCGGTGCGTGCTGGCCGGCGTTTGACGATGCCTGAAATGAATGCCCTGCTGCGCGAGATGGAAGCGACCGAGCGTTCGGGGCAGTGCAATCACGGCCGTCCGACGTGGACGCAGTTGAGCATCGGGGAGCTGGATCGCCTGTTCATGCGCGGGCGTTGACCCTGCCGCTTGCAGCCGGTGCAAACCGGCGGCGATACTCGGCGTTCTGCCTGGTCCGGATTGTCCCCATGTTGCGTCATGCCTTCATAGTTTTCGCACTGTTTTCCGGAGTTGCCGCCGTGCACGCTGAATCCTCCAACGTTTTTGCTTCAACCGATGCATATATCCAGCAGATAAATCAGGCCCGCGCCGCGCGCGTGGCGCGATTGACCTCGCCGAACGGCTGGCTCAGCCTGATCGGGCTGGAGTGGCTCAAGGCCGGTGACAATCGCGTGGGTACGGCGGCCGACAACGACGTCGTGCTAAAGGCCGGTCCAGCGCATCTCGGTACGGTGACGCTGGGCAAGGACGGCAGTCTGCGCATCGCGCTGCTCAAGGACAGCGGCGCCACGGTCGATGGCAAGTCGGTTGCGGAAGCCGTATTGATCGATGACGCGCATGCCACGGGCAATATCAACCCGACCATGGTGAACTTCGGCAACGCCAACTTTTACGTGATCGATCGCGATGGCCGCAAGGCGCTGCGGGTCAAGGACGCGGATGCGGAAACGCGCCAGCATTTTCTCGGCCTCGATTATTTCCCGATGGATCCTTCGTGGCGCATCGTGGCGCAATGGGTGCCTTTCAATCCTGCCCATAAAATGCAGGTTGGCTCGGTCATTGGCACCATCGACACGGTCGATGTGCCGGGCAAGGCGGTGTTCACGCGCGACGGCCGCACCTACGAGCTGATGCCCTACCAGGAGGAGCCGGGCGGCGACCTGTTCTTCGTCATCGCCGACCGCACCTCGGGCAAGGAAACGTACGGCGCCGCCCGTTTCATGGACGTGCCGCTAGCGAAGGACGGCAAGGTGATTCTTGATTTCAATCTGGCCTACAACCCGCCATGTGCATTTACGCCGTTTGCCACGTGCCCGCTGGCGCCGCCGGAAAATCGGCTGGATCTGCGGGTGACAGCCGGAGAGGAAAAGTACCGGGGCGGTCATCCGCACTGATGTTCGTGAGAAACATCCATGCCCGGAATGTCGATGACTCGGAACCGGGCAAAGGCAGTGTCGACACAATCCGGCGTGCCAGCTGCCACGCAAGTCGCGCGGCGGCAGTCGATGGTCGGATGAACGGTTGGGCCAGCTCCAGCATGAAGACGCGCAGCCTCCTGGGAACCTTTGCCCTCGCCGGGGTTCCCATATCCGACCGACGCGCTGCGCAGATGCGAAGAAGCGCTTAGGATGGCTGCTCCCGATCAGCATTCGCGCGATCTGCGCTGGCGACGGGTCCGGTGAGTTGGAGAATGGCCCGATGGTGAAATGCACGACATCTTTTCGCTGCATCGTGCTGGGCACGCTTTTGCTCAGCACGATAGTGTGCGCGCAAGGTCGACTGCCGGCGGATGCACCGCCAACCGCCAAGCTCGACAAAGACAAGTTGTCCTATGCCATCGGTTACCAGATCGGCGACCAGTTTGCTGACGGCAAGCCCGACGTGGATATTCCGACGCTGCAGCGGGCGATCCAGGATGCTTACGCCAAGCGGCGGCCGGCCGTTTCGATGCCGGACATGCGGGCGCAGTTGCAGTTGCTGGCTCAGCAGATGCATGAAAACGCATTGACCGAATATCAGCGCATTGCGCAGGCCAACTTGCGCAAGAGCAGCAGCTTCATGGCCAGCAACGGCCAGCAGCGTGGCGTCGTGCGCTTGCCGTCGGGCATCCAGTATTCGGTGATCAAGAAAGGTACCGGTACAGCCAGTCCCGGGGTGACCAGCACGGTGGTGGTGAACTACCGCGGCATGTTGATCGACGGCACCGAATTCGACAGCACCTGGGCGCACGGCACACCGGTGAGCTTCACCGTCGACAAGGTGATCCGCGGCTGGCAGGACGTGATTCCGCGCATGCACGTGGGTGACCGCTGGAAGGTCGTCATTCCGCCGGACCTCGCCTACGGTGAAACCGGCGCACTGCCGCGCATCGGCCCCAACGAGACTTTGATATTTGAGATCGAGCTGCTCGACATCAAGTCGGAGCAGACGGACAAGCCCTGACTCGGACGTCAAATCGCTCCGTCGGGCCGCGATGCCCCTGAGTCGCTTGTACGCCGGTGGTAATATCGCGGAGATGTCGAACGCTTATTCCGTTGCTGCAGAGCATCCGCTCACTCCGTGTATCGGCATCTGTCGCCTGGATCACCAGGGCTACTGCGTCGGCTGCTGGCGGACCGGCGCAGAGATCGCTGCCTGGGCGCATATGAACGAAAACCAGCGGCGGTTTTACATGGGTGACGTGCTGCCGATGCGACGGGGCGAAAGCATGAAAGACGATCCACTGGCGCCGCTGCTGCCGGCTTTGCATCCGCTGTCCAGGCCACCGTCCGCGCCGGGCTGGAATCATACGGATATGAGCGAGCTGCTGGGCACTTCCATCCGTCAGCCGGCGGCCGTGCTGATCGGCTTTCGCGACGGCGTGCAGCCGCGGCTGGTGCTGACCGTGCGCACGGATCATCTTCAATCGCACGCCGGTCAGGTGGCGTTTCCCGGCGGCCGCACCGATCCGGACGATCGCGACGCGCTGGCCACGGCCCTGCGTGAGAGCCACGAAGAGATCGGCCTCGACCCAGCGCTGGTCACACCGCTGGGCTACCTGGACTGCTTCGATACCGTCAGCGGTTACTGCATCACACCCGTGGTGGCACGCATTGCGGCCGACGCACGTCTGCATCCGGCGCCGGACGAGGTGGCGGAAGTTTTCGAGGTGCCGCTTGATTTTCTGCGGGAGCCGGCCAACCTGCGTCGTTACACGATGGATTTCCGCGGTCGCAAGCGTCCGATGGTGGAGTTTCTCCACGGCGGCCATCGCATCTGGGGCGCCACGGCCATGATGCTGGTCAATCTGTTGGAGCGGATGGAAAGCGCATGAGTCTGCATACGACGCTGATCGATGTATCGGCCCTCTCGCGGCTAGCGCCGGACGATGTGCTGATTGTCGACTGTCGCTTCGATCTGGCCGATCCCGGCAAAGGCAGGCGCGAGTATCTGGACGGCCATATCGCCGGCGCCGTTTACGCCAGCCTCGATGACGACCTGTCCGACCTTTCGCGTCAGGCGGAAGGTTTGGGGCGTCATCCGCTGCCGCTGGAAACCGCGCTGAGCCATGCGCTTTCGCGCTGGGGCTGGCGGCCAGGCGGGCAGGTGGTGAGTTACGACGCGGCCAGCGGTGCGCTGGCTGCGGCGCGCCTGTGGTGGCTGTTGCGTCTGATCGGCGAAAAAAATGTGGCCGTGCTCGACGGTGGCTACGACGCGTGGAAAGCCGCCGGTCTGCCGATCGAAACAGGCGCGGCTCCGGTGCAATCATCGGCCATTGCCCCGGTACGTTTCGACGCTAGCCAGATGCTGCTGGATCACGCGGCCTTGCCTGATGATGCCGCGAGCGCCGTACTCGACGCGCGTGCAGCGCCGCGCTATCGCGGCGAAGTCGAACCACTGGATCGCGTCGGCGGTCACGTGCCCGGCGCGTTGAATCGCCCCTTCGGCGACAACCTGGAAAGCACCGGTTACTTCAAGCCTTCCGCGCAGCTGCGCAGGGAGTTTTCTGCCGTGTTTGGCGAGGTCGATGCGTCGAACGTGGTGCACATGTGCGGCTCGGGCGTCACCGCCTGCCACAATCTTTTGGCGATGGAGCACGCCGGCCTGCACGGTTCGCGACTTTATCCGCCGTCATGGAGCGGCTGGATCAGCGATCCAGCCCGGCCGGTGGCGAAGGGCTGAGGGAAACGTCGGCTCAGCTTTTGTTCTTCAAACGCGCGACCAGTTGCTGCAGCACGGCCTGCGTTTGCGGGTGAAAGAAGCCGTCGACAAAACCATCCAGGGGCAGCGCTTCGGGATTCGCATAAGCGGTGGTGAGATCGGTACGCGCAATGGCGCGGGTGGCCAGCATCGATTCCGACGGCAATGTCAGCAGTTCGTTCAACCAGTACAGCGAGCGCACCGTCACCTGGTCGACGCTGGTCGTTTCGTCGACAAAGCCGCAGGCGAGCGCCTCTGCGGCATCAATCATCGCGCCGGAAACCAGCAGTCGCTCGGCCCGATACGCGCCTACCACGCGCCGCAGCGCCATCTGGATGTTCTCGGGTACCGGCAGGCCCACGCGCACCTCGTTCAGGCCGATCTTGTACGGGCCGTCCGCCATGACGCGGTAGTCGCAGAACAGCGACAGCACCGCGCCGCCGGCCGGGCTGTGGCCGGTAATCGATGCCACTACAGGTATGGGCGAACGCGCCAGTGCGGCGCACACCTGGAAGAACGCGGTCCAGAATGCGTGCACGCCGGCCCGGTCGATACCCATCAGCGACGGCACGTCGGCGCCGGCGGAAAACATGCCGGTAGCGCCGGACAGCACGATGCCGCGCGCGCCCTGGCTCACGCTGTCATCGATGGCCGAACGCAGCGATTGCAGCATCGCCAGATTCAGCGCGTTGACCGGCGGCCGCGCCATCTGTATTTCAATGATGGTGCCGCCTGCAGTGGCGTCATGAGTAATCAGGTTGAGCATGGCCAGGTCCTCGGTTGATGGCTTATTGTGGCTTATCGTCAGCCGACCAGTGGTATTGCACGGCGTAATCCAGCGTCGCCTTGCCGTTGGCCGGCACGTCGATCTTGAACTCCAGCGTGTCCGTGGTCTGCTGGCTGGGCTTGCTGCTCGACGAGGCGAGTGTCCACTGACGCCAGCGGTTGGGATGTTCGCGCACGGTCACGATGCGGGCACTGTCACTGGCGTTGCTGAGGACGATGCGGAAGGCTTCGTCCAGCGTATGCCCCGACTTGTCCACGCTGAAATGCGTGCGCGTGCGGTCGGAGTGCAGATCAAAGGCGGTGCCCAGGGTGATGGTTGCATCGCTGCCTTTGGCGGTGTCGTTGATGCGGCCTTCGCCGATGAACTGCGGCGTGCCGCTCTTGTCCGCCGTTAGCACCCGCAGATAGCCGGCCGGCAGGCTGTCAAAGGCGCGCAGCTTCAGCGTGCTGACAATCGCGCCACCGCCGTCCTGGTTGAAGTTTTCATTCACCATCGGCTGTTCCGGCAGGTAGCTGTTGCCGTTTTCAAACAGCGTGGTGCGTTCGCAATCCATCGTGCGTCCCGCATACAGCGGCACCTGGCTGATGCTGCCATTGGGCAGGTCGATAGCGTTGGGCAGCGTGTAGCTGCGGTAATCGGCAAGCGTCGATTGCTCCGGCATCGCATCGGCGCTGGACATGACGCGGGCCGCTTTCATCATCATCATCGGTCGTGGCGCAGAGGCCTTGGCGAAATTCGGTTCGCCGGCGATGAGGGTCAGCTGGGTGTTTTTCCAGTCACGCCCACTGCGGTTGGCAATACTAGCGTTCGACGCGAACTGCACCCGGCACGCGTTGCCCGGCTGCAGCGTCGCCACGTAGGCGGCGCGCCAGCCAAGGCCGGAGGTGGGATAACTCAAGACCGCGTTGGTCGATCCGGAATGCGATGCGTCGATGCGCAGGCTCAGGCTCGAACCGGTGGGAAAGTCTGCGCCGGTTGCGCGCACGGCCGCGTAACTGGTGACCAGCGTTGTACTGCCGTTGCTGTCGCGAATCAGCAGGCCGTCGCCGGCGCGCAACAACGTGCCGCTGGCCAGGGTCTGGCCGCTGCTGCTCAGCACGTCCACGGTACGGCCGGTGAGGCCGTTCAGTGCGGCACTCTGGCCTTGCGCTAGCAACAAACGCTGCGACAAGACTTTCGCGTCACCACCGGGAAAGCCCAGCGCCAGCGCTTCGGCATCCAGCGAGGTTGGCAAATCGCCGAGCACCACGTCATGGACGCCGTTGGTGAGCATCAAGGTCCGCTGCTCGCGGACCACGGCGTAGCCGCCACCCACATCGCCGTCGCCGGCGCTGGCATACAGCGACGCGTCGTCGCTTCGATAAAGGGTTAGAGCCGTGTTGTCGCTGGCTCGAGCGGCGCCGATACCGGCGATGCCGAGAATGCTGGCGACGGTCGTCGCGAGGAAGGTGCGATGCACAGGGAGCATGGGGCGCGTTCCGCTTAAAAAGTCCGTCTCATCATAGCGACGGCAGGTGAATCGCGCCTCCCGGTTTGTACGCGATCACGAGGCTTCGCATTCAGCCGGCGGGATTTCTGCCTGCCGCGTCCCGAATCAGCTGCGGTATCGCCACCGGCTTGCCGGTCGCCGGATTCACCCACACCATCACCACCTTGCCATCGCTGTAGAGCCGACTGCTGTCGGCCGCGTCCACAATGCGGTGCGCGAGCGCGAGTGAGCTGTTGCCGAGATGGACGCAGCGCAACTCCACCTGCAGGCTGGCTGGCCAGGTGATCGGCTGCCGGTAATTGACTTCGCTGGCCGCAAGCACGGGCGAATTCGACGTGTCGGACCAGTCGCGCAGGGGCTGCAGCCACTGCAGCCGGGCTTCTTCCAGATAGGTCAGATAGTTTGCGTTGTTGACATGATTGAAAGCATCCAGATCGCGCCAGCGAACCGTGATCGGCGCGACGAAGATCGGCGCCGTTGCGGCATCAACCGCTGCAGCGGAACTCATGAGCGCTTCTTCCGCGGCAAGGGGTGGTGCTTGTCGGCAGACGCGATATGTTTGGTTGCGGCCTTGACCCGTTTCTCGGCACCCGGTGCGCGTGCGGCTTTGTTGGCCTTGTGCGCCTTCAGGTGCGGTGCGAGAAAGTGTCCGGTATGCGAATGCTTGGTGGCAGCGACTGTTTCGGGCGTGCCCGCCACGAGAATCTGGCCACCGCCCGCGCCGCCTTCCGGGCCAAGATCGACTATCCAATCGGCCGTCTTGATCACGTCGAGGTTGTGCTCGATCACCACCACCGTGTTGCCCTGGTCGACCAGCTGATGCAGCACGTCGAGCAGCTGTTCGATATCGTGGAAGTGCAGACCGGTAGTCGGCTCATCGAGAATGTAAAGCGTGCGGCCGGTGTCGCGTTTGGATAATTCCTTCGACAGCTTCACGCGCTGCGCTTCACCGCCGGAAAGTGTTGTCGCGCTCTGGCCGAGCTTGATGTAATCAAGCCCCACGGCACGCAGCGTATCGAGCTTGCGCGCGATGGTCGGCACGTTCTCGAACAGCTTCAGCGCGTCTTCCACCGTCATGTCCAGTACGTCGGCGATGGTGTGGCCCTTGTAGAGAATGGCCAGCGTTTCGCGGTTGTAGCGCTTGCCGGCGCAGACGTCGCAGGGCACGTAGACGTCCGGCAGAAAGTGCATCTCCACCTTGATCATGCCGTCGCCCTCGCACGCCTCGCAGCGGCCGCCGCGCACGTTGAAGCTGAAACGCCCCGGCGTGTAGCCGCGCGAACGCGCTTCGGGCACCTGCGCAAACATCTCGCGCAGCGGCGTGAACAGGCCGGTATAAGTCGCGGGATTGGAACGCGGCGTGCGGCCAATCGGCGACTGGTCGATGTCGACAACCTTGTCGAACAGGTCCATGCCCTCGATCGATTTATACGGCGCGGCCTGCGTGCCGGCACCGTTGAGCTCGGCGGCGGCCAGTGAGAACAATGTGTCGTTGATCAAGGTCGATTTCCCCGAGCCGGACACGCCCGTGATGCAGGTGAACAGCCCGGCGGGAATCGCCAGATCGACGTTTCTCAGGTTGTTGCCGCTGGCGCCTTTCAGATGCAGCCAGGAAGCCTTGTCGATCGGCTGACGACGTTCCTTCGGCACCTCGATCGCGCGCTTGCCCGACATGAACTGGCCGGTGACCGAGCGCGGTGAGGCAAGCAGATCCTTGACCGTGCCCTGCGCAACGATTTCGCCACCGTGCACGCCGGCGCCGGGGCCGATATCGAGCACGTGATCGGCCATGCGGATGGCGTCCTCGTCGTGCTCGACCACGATCACCGTGTTGCCGAGATCGCGCAGCCGCGTCAGCGTGCCGAGCAGGCGCTCGTTGTCGCGCTGATGCAGGCCGATCGACGGTTCGTCCAGCACGTACATCACGCCGACCAGGCCGGCGCCGATCTGCGACGCCAAACGGATACGCTGCGCTTCGCCGCCCGACAGCGTGTCGGCCTGGCGATCGAGCGTGAGGTAGTTGAGGCCGACGTCGTTGAGAAAGGTCAGCCGCTCGCGGATTTCCTTGACGATCTTCGCCGCGATCTCGCCGCGCCAGCCGGCCAGCTTCAGCGTTTCGAAAAACGTTAGCGTGTCGTCGATCGAGCGATGGGTCAGCGACGGCAGCGCGTGGTCGGCGACGAACACATTGCGCGCCGAGCGGTTCAGCCGCTGGCCGTCGCAGGTGGGGCAGGGCTGGTCGCTAATGTACTTGGCCAGCTCCTCGCGCACGGCCGCGGATTCGGTTTCCTTGTAGCGCCGGTCAAGGTTCGGCAGGATGCCCTCGAACGCATGCTCGCGCGTGACTTTGCCGCCGCGATCGGTGATGTAGCGAAACGCGACTTTTTCCTTGCCACTGCCAAACAGAATGGCCTTCTGGACGTCCGCTGGCAGCGACTTCCACGGCTTGTCCACATCGAATTTGTAGTGTGCCGCCAGCGACAGGATCAGTTGGAAATAATGCGCGTTGCGCCGATCCCATCCACGCACCGCACCGCCAGCCAGACTCAGTTCGGGATGACCGACGACGCGCGCGGGATCGAATACCTGGGTCACGCCCAGGCCGTCGCAGTCCGGGCAGGCGCCGACCGGCGAGTTGAACGAGAACAGCCGCGGCTCGAGTTCCGGCAGCGAGTAATCGCATAGCGGACAGGAGAAGCGTGAGGACAGCATTTGCTCCTTGGCCTTTTGATCATCCATATCGACGACGATGACTAAACCATCGCCGAGCCGCAGCGCGGTCTCGAACGATTCGGCCAGGCGCTGCTTGATATCGTCGCGCGGACGGAAGCGGTCGATCACCGCTTCGATCGTGTGTTTCTGGCGCAGCGTCAGCGGCGGCACGGCATCGAGATCGTAGACTGCGCCGTCGACCCGGGCACGCACGAAACCCTGCGCACGCAGCTGGTCGAACACCTGCATGTGTTCACCCTTGCGCTCGCGGATCACCGGCGCCAGCAGCATATAGCGCTTTTCGCTGTCCATCGCCAAGGTGGTATCGACCATCTGGCTGACGGTTTGCGCTTCCAGCGGAATGCCGTGGTCGGGGCAGCGCGGCGTACCGACGCGCGCGTAAAGCAGGCGCAGGTAGTCGTATACCTCGGTGATGGTGCCGACGGTCGAACGCGGGTTGTGCGAGGTGGATTTCTGCTCGATCGAGATCGCCGGCGACAGGCCTTCGATGTGGTCGACGTCGGGCTTTTCCATGATCGACAGAAACTGCCGCGCATAAGCCGATAGTGACTCGACGTAGCGCCGCTGGCCTTCCGCGTAGATGGTGTCAAACGCAAGCGAGGATTTGCCGGAGCCGGACAAGCCGGTGATCACGATCAATTTGTCGCGCGGCAGGTCGAGGTCGATATTCTTGAGATTGTGCGTGCGTGCGCCGCGGATTTTGATAGTGTCCATGACGCTCGGATTTTGGGGTGAACCGGAACTATAACAACCGGGCGTGATGGCTTCCGTGCAGGGCCGGTGCATCGCTAGGGAAGGGCGCCGCGGTCAGCGGCCCTTCGGCGTGGGCTGTACCCGCGTTTGTCTCGGTGATCGGCACGTCGACGACAAGTTCCGAGGTCGAACCGGCTTGCCGGCTGGCCGGCGTAACTGGTTACTATGTGAAGTCGTGGTCAGTCAGTTGATTCAATACGGAAGATAGATACATGGCAATGCGTAAACGGCTCGGCATGCTTGCCGGCATTCTGCTTACGGCAATTCTCTCGCTGGCCGGTACCGGACAAGTCCTTGCTGCCCAGCCTTCCGAGCAGCAGGTGCGGCGGTTGATGGACGTGATCGGCCTGGGCAAGTCGTTGACGCAAATGAATACGCAAATTGCCACCAGCATGCAGCAGGCGCTGCCGTGCGTGTCCGCCAATTATTGGCAGAACTACATGGACGACAAGAGCAGCAATGAATTCATGGGCCGGCTGGTGCCTGCCTTCCAGAAACACTTTACCGCCGACGAGATCGACGGCATGGTGAAGTTCTACGGTTCGCCCTTGGGCCAGAAGGTGCTGACCGAGATGCCTGCGGCCCTCTCGGAGGCGAACCAGGCCGGACAGCAGTGGAGCACCGAGCACCGGCAGCAGATGATCGCTAAGCTCGAGCAGGCGGGCACCCTGGGCGCCAACGGCCGCTGCCCGGCGTCAGCGTTTGCGGGCGCAACGGATACGGACAAACCGGCGGAAGCCGATAGTTCGGCGGACGATATCGGGGCAAACGTCGAAGTGACCAAGCATTCCCACCACGTCACTTCGAGACACGGGCACTCCAGCGCTGCCGCCAAAAAGCACGCCGGTACCACCAAAAAGAAGGCGGCGCCCGCCAAAAAGGGCGCAACAAAGGCGCCGGCCTCGACCAAAAAGAAGCCCGCGCCGGCGAAAACCAGCGCCAAGCACACCACGAAAACAAAGAAGCCGGCATCCACTGCGAATAAAACCCAGTAATTCCGGGCAACCGCGAGGTGAAATCGGCAGTGCACGGCAAGGGCTCGCAGGCGTATTGCTTAGTATTTGACCACCACGCCTTCAGGTCGATATAATCCGCGGTTCGCCGAGCCGCGATTAGGCTATGGCGGTACCCAAGAGAATAACTAAAGAAGGGCAATACGATGAGTTACGCAGTCATCAAGACCGGTGGCAAGCAGTACCGCGTGCAGCAGGGCGATGTCCTGCGCGTGGAACTGTTGAACGCCGAAGAAGGCGCGACCTTCAGCTTCGACCAGGTGCTGATGCATGGCATCGGTGAGTCGGTTGTTGTGGGCGCACCGCTGGTTGATGGAGTCACCGTCAGCGCTACCATTCGCAAGCATGGTCGTGCAGACAAGATTCGCATCATCAAGTTTCGCCGGCGCAAGCATTACAAGCGCCAGATGGGACATCGCCAGCATTTTACCGAAATCGAAATCACGGGCATCAACGCCTGAGCACTGGAGCACTTAAGTCATGGCACATAAAAAAGGCGTAGGTTCCAGCCGCAACGGTCGCGATTCGAACCCGAAATACCTGGGCGTGAAGATTTACGGCGGCCAGGCTATCGAAGCAGGCAACATCATCATCCGTCAGCGCGGCACCCAGTTCCATCCGGGTACCGGCGTTGGCCTGGGCCGTGACCATACGCTGTTCGCGTTGGTCGACGGTACCGTGCAGTTCAAGGTTCGCGGCGACAAGAATCGCCGTTTCGTCGACGTCGTTCCGGCTTAAGCCCTTACGACGCGGCAACGAAGGCCCCGCTTCGGCGGGGTTTTTCGTTTTTGAAGCGGAAGCGGGGAACCGCAGTGGTCGATGACTTGACGCTCTCCTCTCCGTAGTAACAATTTATCTCAGCTCTGTCTGCTTCAGCGCTTAAGCCGTTCCCCGTTTCCCGTTTCCGCCTTACCAACGAGCAAATCCATGAAATTCGTCGACGAAGCCCATATCAAAGTTCTTGCCGGTGACGGTGGCAACGGCTGCATCAGCTTTCGCCGCGAAAAATTCATCCCGTTCGGTGGTCCCGACGGTGGCGACGGCGGTTTTGGCGGCTCGGTATGGCTGGTCGCGGACGAGGGGCTGAACACGCTGGTCGATTTTCGCCACCAGCGCAGCTTCAAGGCGCGTCGCGGCGAAAATGGCATGGGCAGCCAGATGTACGGCAAGGGCGGTGAGGACACCACCATCCGCGTGCCGGTCGGCACCATGATTACCAATGTCGACACCGACGAAGTGATCGGTGACCTCACCAGCGACGGCCAGCGCATGCTGGTGGCGCAGGGCGGCAAGGGTGGCTTGGGCAATATCCATTTCAAGACCTCGGTCAACCGGGCGCCACGCAAGTCGACGCCGGGCACGCCGGGTGAAACGCGTGAGCTGAAACTCGAACTAAGGCTTCTGGCCGACGTCGGCCTGCTCGGTTTTCCGAATGCCGGCAAGTCCACCTTCATTCGCGCGGTGTCGGCCGCGACACCGCGGGTGGCGGATTATCCGTTCACCACCCTGGTGCCGAATCTCGGTGTGGTCAGCCTTGGCGTCGACTCGAGCTTTGTGATCGCCGACATCCCCGGCCTGATCGAGGGCGCCGCCGATGGCGCCGGATTGGGCATCCAGTTTCTGCGCCACGTGGCGCGGACCAGCCTGCTGCTGCATCTGGTCGACATTGCGCCGGTCGAAGGCATCAGCGTGGCTGGCCAGGTACGTGCGATCGAGCAGGAGCTGGCCAAGTTCAACCCCGAGCTGCTGGAGCGTCCGCGCTGGCTGGTGTTGAACAAGGCCGACATGCTTGATGAAGACGAGCGCAAGGAAGTCGCCGAGCAAATCATCGCCGAACTCGGCTGGACCGAGCCGTGGTTCCTGGTTTCGGCGATTGCCCGCGAAAACACCATGAACGTCTGCCAGCACGTGCAGCGCTTCTTTGAGTCCCAGCGAGACGAGCAGGTCGGTCGCACCGATATGCTGCCCAACGATGTGCGGCTGCGTAATGAAGAGCCGCAAGGCTGAATGACAGGGCGGCCATTCATTGCCGCTCTTCTCTTACATGCGGAACACGCCATAACGCTGAGGCTCGATCGGCGCATTGAGCGAGGCGGAGATCGCCAAGCCGAGGATGCGGCGGGTGTCTGCCGGATCGATGATGCCGTCGTCCCACAAGCGTGCGCTAGCGTAGTACGGGTGACCCTGGCGCTCGTACTGATCGCGGATCGGTGCCTTGAAGGCTTCCTCTTCCTCGACCGTCCAGCTCTTGCCGGCCGCTTCCATGCCGTCGCGCTTTACCGTGGCCAGCACGGCTGACGCCTGCTCGCCGCCCATCACCGAAATACGCGCGTTCGGCCACATCCACAGAAAGCGCGCGCCGTACGCGCGGCCGCACATCGCGTAATTGCCGGCACCAAAGCTGCCGCCGATGACCACGGTGAACTTCGGCACATGCGAGCAGGCAACGGCCGTCACCATCTTAGCGCCGTCCTTGGCGATGCCTGCCTGCTCGTATTTCTTGCCGACCATGAAGCCTGTGATGTTCTGCAGAAAGACCAGCGGCACGTTGCGCTGGTTGCACAGTTCGATGAAGTGCGCGCCCTTGAGCGCGCTCTCGGCGAAAAGAATGCCGTTGTTGGCGATGATGCCGACTGGATAACCGTGGATATGCGCAAAGCCGCAGACCAGGGTCTTGCCGTAGCGCGCCTTGAACTCGTGCAGCTCCGAGCCGTCGACGATGCGCGCAATCACCTCGCGGATATCGAATGGCTTGCGCGTGTCCTGCGGAATGACGCCGTAGAGTTCATCCGTGGCGTATTTCGGTTCGGTCGGCGCACGCAGTGCGAGCGGAACGGTTTTTTTCCGGTTGAGGCTGGCGACGATATCGCGCGCAATGCTCAGGGCATGCGCGTCGTTTTCGGCATAGTGATCGGCCACGCCCGATATGGACGTATGGACGTCCGCGCCGCCAAGCGTTTCGGCGTCGACTACTTCGCCCGTGGCCGCCTTCACCAGCGGCGGACCACCGAGAAAGATCGTGCCCTGCTCGCGCACGATGATCGTTTCGTCGCTCATCGCCGGCACGTACGCGCCGCCGGCCGTGCACGAGCCCATCACCACGGCGATCTGCGGAATGTTCAGCGCCGACATGCGCGCCTGGTTGTAGAAGATGCGGCCGAAGTGTTCGCGGTCGGGAAACACCTCGTCCTGCAGCGGCAGGAACGCGCCGCCGGAATCGACCAGATAGACGCAAGGGAGGTGATTTTCCAGCGCCACTTCCTGCGCGCGCAGGTGCTTCTTTACCGTCATCGGAAAATACGTGCCGCCTTTGACGGTCGCATCGTTGGCGACCACGACAACTTCAATTCCATTGACGCGCCCGATACCGGTGATGATGCCGGCCGCAGGCGCAGCGTCGTCGTACATGCCGTGCGCGGCCAGCGCCGAGAGTTCGAGAAACGGCGAGCCCGGGTCGAGCAGGGCGCGGATGCGCTCGCGCGGCAGCAGCTTGCCGCGCGCCTCATGCTTTTCGCGTGCCTTGACGCCACCGCCTTCGGCGCTGCGAATCAGTTCGCGCTGCAGATCGTCCGTTACGGCGCGCAGCTGTGTGGCGCTGGCCTGGAACTCCGCCGAACGCGGATCGATCTGCGAAACGATCATGCTCATAAAAAAAGGCTCGTCTTTCAGTGCCATCACTGATCAGCCTCCGATGATAACCGGCGCTGACGACGTATCGGGACTGGCCGAAGCAATCGCGTCGCGGCATACAAAAAAAACGGCCGCGCGAGGCGGCCGTTTTAGTTGATTCTCGACAGCCGTCAATTGCCGTTCGAGCCGTCCTTTTTTGCATCCTTGGCCGCGTCTTTCGCGTTGCTGGCGGCATCCTTCGCTGCATCGGCGGCCTTGTCGGCCTGCGATGCCGCATTGGACGCGGCCTCTTTCGCCATCGACGTGGCGGCGGTGCCGCTGTTGGCCGGCGCCTGCGAGGAGGCCGCCGCGGCCGCCTGCTGCGCCTGATCGGCCGCCTGACCGGCCGCATCCGACGAGGTTTTTGCCTGGTCAGCGGCTTGCTGCGTCGTCGCGGTAGGCGCTGACGCCGCGGCCTGCTGCGCCTGATCTGAAGCCTGCTGGGCGACGTCGGCGGATTTCTGTGCCTCTTGCGCGGAATCCTGCGCGCTGTTGCTGCATGCACCCAGTACAGCGATCAGCGCGGCGGCGAGAAGGGTACGCATAAGGTTCATGTTGAATCTCCTGGTAAGCGGGTTTCGGATGCCATTCAAGGCGAGGCGGCGTATTGATAACCGATCAATCGTGAAGACGCCACTTTTTTATGGTGACGTTGCTGTGGACATCCAAACGTCTGTGCGCCGTTGCCATTAACGGCGCGCCTAGTGCTCGCGACGCTACCGCCCAGCTCGACTCAATCGATGCATTCCAGCGCGATCGCGGTAGCTTCACCGCCGCCGATGCACAGGGTTGCCACGCCGCGTTTCAGGCCGCGATTTTTCAGCGCATGCAGCAAGGTCACCACCAAACGCGCACCGCTTGCACCGATCGGATGGCCGAGTGCGCAGGCGCCGCCGTTGACGTTGACCTTGTCGTGCGAAATACCCAGTTCGCGGATCGGTGTCATGGCGACCACGGCAAACGCCTCGTTGATCTCGAACAGGTCGACATCAGCGACGCTCCAGCCGGCTTTTTCCAGCACCTTGTGGATGGCTCCCAGCGGAGCGGTAGTGAACCACTCGGGCTCCTGCGAGTGGGTGGCATGCGCCACGATGCGCGCCATCGGCGCCAGTCCGCGCTTTGCCGCTTCGTCTGCCGCGAGCAGTACCAGCGCGGCGGCGCCGTCGGAAATGCTGGAAGAACTGGCAGCGGTGATGGTGCCGTTTTCCTTGCGGAACGCCGCACGCAGTGTCGGAATCTTGGCGATGTCGGAACGGCCGGGCTGCTCGTCGGTATCTACCACCACGTCGCCTTTGCGGCCGGCCACCGTGACCGGAACGATTTCGTCAGCGAACGCGCCGGACTGCTGCGCCGCCTGCGCGCGCTTGACCGACTCGATCGCAAAGGCATCCTGCTCTTCGCGGGTGAAATGGTATTTGTCGGCGCACAGCTCGCCGAACACGCCCATCGCCTTGCCGTCGTACGGATTGGTGAGGCCATCCCACGCCATGTGATCGACCAGCTGACCGTCGCCGTAGCGGATGCCGGTGCGCGCATTGACCATGTGCGGCGCGTTGGTCATCGATTCCATGCCGCCGGCCACCACGATGCTGGCCGAGCCGGCCTTGATCAGGTCGTTGCCCAGCATGATCGCCTTCATGCCCGAGCCGCAGACCTTGTTAATGGTGGTTGCGCCGGTGCCGAACGGCAGCCCGGCTTCCAGCGCGGCCTGACGCGCGGGCGCTTGGCCGAGGTTGGCCGGCAGCACGCAGCCCATGATCACTTCGCTGACGTCGTCGGCGGCAAGGGTCGATTGCGCCAGCGCGGCACGAATGGCCGCCGCACCCAGCTTTGGCGTGGGCACGCCGGTGAACTGGCCGAGGAATGAACCGATGGCGGTGCGCTTTGCACCCACGATGACTACGCTGACATCCGACATGGCTGACTCCGCTGAAAACTGGTTGAAGGCGCAAACGCCCGATAGATAACTGCGGGATTATCGCAGCCCGCCGCAAGTAGCGGCAAATCGCCTGGATTTGCTGTCTGGCGCACAGTTCGTCGCGTACCGGGGGAAACCGACTGTGCGAAGATGTGGCCGGGGAAGTGTCGTCGCACGGCCGGGTCGGCTCACGGCGACCGATCAAACGCTATCGGGGGATTGCGTCATGAAACGAATCGTTGCGAACGATCGCGCGCGCGATTGGTTGCTGATGGCCAGCATGACGCTGGGCCTCACCGCCTGCGGGGGTGGCGGCGGCAACGTCAAGCCCACACCTGCGGCGCCGGCCCCGGCACCAGTGCCGGCCCCCGCTCCTGCCCCGGCGCCGGCGCCCGCGCCGCCGCAACCGCCGGTGGATGCTCAGCTTGCTCTGACCAACACGTACGCCGCCCATGCGGCAGGCTTCACCGGCGCCGGCGTAACTATCGGCATCGTCGATACCGGCGTGATGGCCAGTCATCCGGCATTGGCCGGGCGCGTGGTCGAGGAGCTGACCTACGTCGATCCCACGACCAACAACCTCAAGGTGGACGACGTGGTAGGGCACGGTACCTGGGTAGCGGAAATCGCGGCCGGCGTACCTTTCGACCAGTTTGCCGGCGGCATCGCCCCCGGCGCCGATCTGGTTTCCGCGCGCATCATCGATGACAGCGCACCCGACGATAACGGTTCCACGCCGCCCACCACGGTGACTTCGTCCGATCCGTTGGGGCAGGTCAGCAGCGACCTGATCACGGCAGGTGCCAAGGTGATGAACAACTCCTTTGGCGGCCTTTCCTGGGCGTCGACCGACACCGCCACGACGAAAAGTTTTCACGACGCCTACAACCAGTACATCAACAGTTTCGGCGGCCTGGTGGTGTTCGCGGCCGGCAACGATTCGCAGGCCAATCCGAGCACGATCGCCGCCCTGCCGAGCCTGGCGCCCGATCTTGAAAAAGGCTGGCTCACCGTGGTGGCGGTGAACAGCAACAATCCGACCCAGTTGGAGGGGTATTCCAATCAGTGCGGCATCGCCATGCATTACTGCCTCGCGGCGCCCGGCGACGTCATCGTCAGCGGCAAGGACGACACGCCGACCAGCGCCAGCTACTACATCGTCGAAGGCACCTCGCTGGCGGCGCCGCAGGTATCGGGCGCGGCGGCGCTGGTGTTTCAGGCCTTTCCCTATTTCAACAACGACCTCGTGCGGCAGACCCTGCTAGGCACCGCTGACCCGCTGGGCGGTTCGCAGCCCAATCCGGTTTACGGTTACGGCGAGCTCGATGTAGGCCGTGCGGTGAACGGTCCGGCGCGGTTCGACTGGGGCGATGTCACCGTCAGCTTCAGCGGCAACTCCAGCTGGAACAATCCCATCAGTGGCGCAGGCGGACTGATCAAGCAGGGTGACGGCATGCTTACGCTAAGCCAGCCGTCGACCTATACCGGTACGACACAGGTGCAGGGCGGCACGCTGACGGCGGCCTCACTGGCGGCCGATGCCGTCGTCGCCAGCGGCGGCACGCTCAACACACCGCATGTCGGCGGCAATGTCACCAATGGCGGTACGCTGAATACGGGTATCAGCGACGTGACGGTCGGCGGCAATTACGTTCAACAGCTCGGCGGACGTCTGGGCGTCTCGCTCGGTTCGGTGCTGCGCGTTGCCGGTACGGCCACGCTGAGCTGCGGCGATCTCTACGTCACCGGCGCCAACCAGGGCTACGTGATGAACTCGCACACCGACGTGCTCGACGCGGCCGGTGGGCTCAGCGGAACGTTTTCCAAACTCGATTACGCATCGAACGTCATGCTGATGGCCACGCCCGAGTACGACGCGAACAGTGCATGGCTCGATGTCCAGCAGGTGAGTGTAAGCGCGCTGCCCGGCGTGACTTATACAGCGGCATCGACCGGGGCCGCGCAGCGCGTGCAGACGGCGTTCCAGCAGATCAACACGCAGCTGGCCAGCAATGCCGCTGGCGCATCGACTGCGACGCCTTCCGCCAGCGGTGCAAAGCCGATCAGCACCGACTTCATTGTCGGCGCTGCCAGCCTGCAGCAGGCGTCAACGGCAGCCGCGGCGCAGCATTCGCTGGAAAGCCTATCCGGACAGATTCATGCCGCCAGCGCGGCAATGACGCTGCAGGCGATCGATGCCGGCAACCAGGCGCTGTCCGATCGCTTCGGCAACCTGCTGGATGCTCCGCGCACCAGCGCGTGGACGCAAAGCCTGGGTTATCGCGGCGATCTTCAGCGCAGCGGTTACAACAGCGTCGGTTATGACCTCAGCGGATGGATGGCCGGTGCGGATCAGCGCATCGGCAGCAACGGCGTGCTCGGTTACGCACTTAGCCAGAGCCAGGGCCTGGGCCGGCTGGACGAAAGCGCCGATCAGGGCCACAGCCATGCGATGGAAGGCATGCTCTACGGCGGCGTGATCAACGGTGCCTGGTACACGATGGGCCGCTTCGGCATCGGCAGCTATCGCGAAAACATCCGCCGCTTCGTACAGCTCGGCGATCAGCTGGCCGGCACCAGCAGCATCAGTGACGGCACCTATGGCGTCGCCTACGGTGAAAGTGGCTATCGGTTTTCGTTCGGCCGCACGCTGATCACGCCGTACATGAATCTGCAATACGCGCAGATCCAGCACGACGGATTCGATGAAGAAGGCGCGGACGGTTTCGGCCTGAAAGCTGGCGAACAAACCGCGGCACGCTGGCAGGGCGGCATCGGCCTGCGCGCGGCGCGTAACTGGACGCTCGCCGACGGCAGCAAGCTGCGCTGGCAAACCAGGGTGCTTTGGCAGCAGTCGTTCGGCCTGCGCGGCGCCGCGTTCGATGCCAGTTTCAGCGGGGTCAACCAGTTTGCGCCGGTCGACGGCATTGGTCTGGCGCGGGACAGCGGTTTACTCGGCACGTCGCTGGACTGGCTGCTGACCTCACGCACCCAGCTGTCGTTCGGCTTCGACGAATATGTCGGCCAGGGCCAGCAAGCCACCATGGCGACGGCCAACCTCAGCTGGACGTTCGATTAGGCGGCAGGCGATTCCACTGACGGCGTCATCGCTGGCTCAATACTTGCCGTGGAACAGCTCGCGGCCGATCAGCATGCGCCGGATCTCGTTGGTGCCGGCACCTATTTCGTAGAGCTTGGCGTCGCGCAACAGCCGCCCCGCGGGGAATTCGTTGATGTAGCCGTTGCCGCCCAGCGCCTGGATCGCTTCGAGCGCGACCAGTACCGCATTCTTCGATGCGTTCAGCAGGCACGCCGCCGGATCGATGCGCGATTTCACGCCGCCGTCGAACTGCTGCGCCACCATGTAAGCGAAGCCGCGCGAGCTCTGCAGCGCGGTGTACATGTCGGCGATCTTGGCCTGCATCACGCCGAAGGTACCGATCGGCGCATTGAACTGCTTGCGTTCGCGCACGTAGGGAATGGTGAGGTCGAGCGCCGCCTGCATCAGACCCAGCGGACCACCGGACAGCACCACACGCTCGGTGTCGAGGCCGCTCATCAGCACGCGTACGCCTTCGTTGACTTCGCCGACAATGTTCTCGGCCGGGATCTCGCAATCCTCGAACACCAGTTCGCAGGTGTTCGAGCCGCGCATGCCGAGCTTGTCCAGCTTCTGCGCGGTGCTGAAACCCTTCATGCCTTTTTCGATGATGAAGGCCGTCATGCAGCGGCTGCCGGCCGGGCGCGGCGCGGTGCGCATATAGACCAGCAGCACGTCAGCATCCGGCCCGTTGGTGATCCACATCTTGCTGCCGTTGGCCACCCACACGTCGCCGTGCAGCTCGGCCTTGCAGCGCATCGAACCGACCACGTCGGAGCCGGCGCCGGGCTCGCTCATCGCCAGCGCGCCGACGTACTCGCCCGAGCACATTTTCGGAATGTACTTGCGCCGCTGCGCTTCGTTGCCGTTGTGGAAAATGTTCTGCGTGGCCAGGTTCGAGTGCGCACCGTAGGACAGGCCGACCGAACCCGAGGCACGCGAAATTTCTTCCATCGCCACCATGTGCGCCAGAAAGCCCATGCCGGTGCCGCCGTACTCGGTCGGGATGGTCATGCCAAGCAGGCCCATTTCGCCGAGCTTCTGCCACAGATCATCGGGAAACAGGTTGTCGCGATCGATGCGGTCGGCGCGCGGCGCGATCTCCTTTTCGGCAAACGCGTGCACGGTTTCGCGCAGCAGGTCGATGTCTTCTCCAAGCGGAAACGGACGCATGCGATGGGGCTCCTCAGGAAATCACAACCACAGATGGTAGTGCGACAGGATACAACGCTGACCGAAAGTCACGGAGAAAGCGGTGGCCTTGCCTGATTTCGCCGCGTCAGGCGTCGGTGAGCATGGCGCTGCCAAGCTCGCCGAGTTGATCGTGCAACGCCAGGATCAGGGCCAGCTGGCCGATGATCAGCGAAGCTATTTCATCGTCGCGATCGGCGGTATCCATCGGCTTGAACAGCGCCGTGCTGTCGCCAAACGGGGCAATCCTTGTGCCTGAGGCCAGTGCATCGGCAAGACGATCGAGCGCCTGAACGGTTACTTCGCCGGCCTGCACAACGGCCTGCAAAACCGGTGGCGACGCAATCGGCTGGCGGTGTGCGCCCAGCGCGGAAAGATGGCCGAGCAGCGTATGTGCGGCAGTGAGAAAGCGCAGCAGTGGCACGCTGCCCTGGCGATGTCGATCCGGTTCGCGCAGCATGCTGGCGAGCATGCCGCTGAGCGAAGCATCCGCATTGTGGGCGTCGCGTCGGGCAATCCGGTACGGCAGATCATCCCGCTTGCCCGAGGTGTACTGCGCGATCACCTGCGCCAGATAGCGCGCATCGGTGCGAATGGTATCGGCCATCACCTGATGCAGCTGCCGACCCTGCCAGTCGGGCAGGATGAAGTAGGTCACCATCGCGGCGATGCCCGCGCCGATCAGGGTGTCGAGCAGTCGCGGCCACATGACTTCGTAGCCATTGCCGAGCTGGTTGAAGCACAGCACCACAAAGATCGTGATGGCCGCGGTGGCCAGTGCATAGGATCGCTGGCGCGCGGCGAAGAAGCCCACGCCGGATATCACCACCAGCGGCAGCTGCGTCGGTGCAGATGGCAGCAGCTGCAGCGCGGCCCAGCCGCTTACCACGCCGATCATCGTGCCGGCGATGCGCTGAAACATCCGGCGACGCGTTGCGTCATAGCTGGGCTGGCAGATCAACAGTGTGCTGAGCAGAATCCAGTAGCCGTTCTTCGGGTGCACCGCATGCAGCACGCCGTAACCGACCAGCAGCGCGATGGCCAGCCGCAGCGCATGCCGAAAGCGCCGCGAGCTGGCGGTAAGCTGCAGCCGTATGCGTGACCACGCGTCGATGAGTGAACGCGGGCCGGGATTCTGCAGCACGTTGTCCTCGTCTTCGCTCGGCAACGCCGTGCTGCCGTGCCCGGCCAGCTGCGCGCGGATCGCGGTCATGTTTCGCAGTAGCCCGTCGAGTGCGCGCAGCAGGTGCGCCGCCGGCGGATTGCGCTGCTCGCGCAAGGCATCGACCGCGGCACGCACGTCGGCCAGTGCGGCTGCGGCCTGCGCGTCGTCTTCCAGCGGCAGGCGCAGCCGCAGGGTTTCGGCGCGGCGCCGGCAGTGGTGCGCTTCGAGGCGCAGCAGGTGCTCGCAGCGAAACAGCACGTCACTATGAAAAAAGGCCTCGGCCAGGGCATCGTAGGGATAGTGCGAAGAGCTGATGCGCTCGTGGATATCCTGCGCCATGAAATACAGCTGCAGCCGAGCGGCGGTGGCGCCACGCGGCCGGCGTGTGCCAATGCGATCGATCAACACCAGCCGGGTGTCGTTGAGAGCGCTTACGACCTTTTCGTTTTGCATCGCCAGCGCGAGCTGCAGTGCTTCGCGGTCGACGCCTGGCAGCGGCGCAAATAGGGCGGCCTTGCCGTCCAGGGCATCGGCCAGCGTTTCGAACAGTCGCGCCAGCGAATGACGAATCGCCTGCTGCGGCGAGAGTACGCTCCACGCCAGTGACAGCAGCCCGTACCACGCCGCACCCGCCAGCAGAAGCAGTGGTTCGTGCCAGAGATTTGATGTCGGTGCGCCGGGCTGGTCCGCGCCGATCATGGTATAGATCGACAGGATCAGCGTGGCGCCCGCGATGGTGGCATAGCGCCCGCTCACAGCGCCCAGCATCACCAGCAGAAAGGTCGAGATCGCAAGACCTGCGGCAAACAGCAGCGGGTAAGGCAGCAGCTGTTCCACCGCGAAGGCGGCAATCGCAAAGCAGACCATCGTGACCAGCAGCGTACCGAGCCGGTTTCGCCAGCGATCCTCGGTTTCCGCCAGCGCGCAGGCAATCGCGCCGAGCATGGCGGTAATCGCCACCGCAAACCGATGGCTGATCGCGCACCAGACGACGATGCCGCCCAGCGCAAAAAACACCCGCGCGCACTCGGCAAAGCGGTCCGAGCCGCGAAGCCGTCGCCAGCGGTAAAGAGGGGTCGATAAGTTCGTCACACCTGCCAGCATACGTGACCGACGCGATGGATTCGGCATGCCGAACGGCGGCATGGCGTCGCTGCCGTGGTCGAGCGGGCGCGGCAGCTACTATCGGTGCTCGCCGCGGTCTAGCATGGCAACGGCGGCAACCGCCGCAGGCACCGCGGCCGTGTGCGGTGAGCTACGGCCTGACTTTGGCGAACTTGGCTTTCAGCGCGACGCCGGACATCAGAAAGCCCTTGTGGCATTCGTAGTTTTGCGCGTCGCGAAATTCCACGTCGTTGTAGTTGCTGACGATGTCGGTGACCGCATTGGCACCGGCGCGTTTTGCATCGTCCTGCAGCGAGATCAGGTCGCTTTCCAGCACGCGGTTACAGGTTTCCTCGTCGCTCTTGCCGAAGGCGTTGGTCTTGCGGCTGACGGTGACATTGTCGTCCAGCACCTTGCCGCGCGGGCCGCTGCCGGCGAGGTAAAACTTCACGCTGCCATCGAGTTTGCCGTTCTGAGTTGCTTCGGCCACCGCGCTTTGGAACGGCAGGTGCACGACTTTCTCGGCCGCCATGCTGACTGCAGGGGCCATCAACAGGATCGCGAGGGTGAAAATCTTTGCTTTCATGCGGGGCAAGCTCCTTGCGTTGGTTGAGACAAACACGGGTGAAAGTGATGCCGTGGTGGTGACGTCAAAAGCGAACGGGACGGATCAGCACAGGCCGCCGTTCACCGCGATCACCTGGCGGGTGATGTAACCGGCATCGGCGCTGAGCAGAAACTGCACGGCGGCGGCGACTTCCTCCGGCGTGCCGGTGCGCTGGGCCGGGATCATCTTGAGGATTTCGTCGACCGGCACTTCGGGGTCAAGCATGTCGGTATCGATCAGGCCGGGCGCGACGCAATTCACCGTGATGTTGCGCTTGGCCAGCTCCACAGCGAGCGCCTTGGCTGCGCCGATGACGCCTGCCTTCGAGGCGCTGTAGTTGACCTGGCCGCGGTTGCCGATCATGCCGGAGACCGAGGTGATGCAGACAATGCGCCCCGGCTTGCGCCGGCGAATCATCGGCATCACCAGCGGATGCAGCACATTGTAGAAACCGTCAAGGTTGGTGCGCAGCACGCTGTCCCAGTCGTCGCCGGTAAGCGCGGGGAACGCGCCGTCGCGGGTAAGGCCGGCGTTGCAGACCACGCCGTAATACGCGCCGTGTGCGCTGACGTCTGCCTGTAGCGCTTCGGCGCAGGCTGCGCGATCGGAGATATCGAACTGCACGATGCGCGCGTGCCGGCCCATCGCTTCGACTTCACTGCGAACGGCTTCGGCTTCGTCGCGGCGCGAACGGCAATGCAGCACCAGATCGTAGCCGGCGCGCGCCAGCCGCAGCGCAATCGCGCGGCCGATGCCGCGACTGGATCCGGTGACCAGGATCGTCTCCGGCGAGGGTGGCGTTTCAGACATGCGTTTGGCCTTGGACAGATGATTCGAGAAACGGATCGGTATTGAGCGGGCTAAACACCGTGAGGCTGGCCTGCGCGAGAACGTCGGGCGCATCGATGCGGCAGGCGAATACGCCCATGCCGTCGTCCTCGTGAAAAGTGCGCACGGCCTCGATGCGAAGTTCGCTGCCGCGCGCGAACGCGTCGACGTTGCAGCGATAGTGACGCGTGCCGAGCAGAAACCCCAGCCGTACCGGCTTGTGTTCGAGCTTCGATTGCCAGCCCGACCACGCGCCGACGCACTGCGCCATCAGCTCGATGCCGCACCAGGCCGGCAGGCTGCCGTCGGGTTCGCTGTACTGGTTGCCGCCGCGCACGGTGTAACGACAGACCATGCGCTCGCCCGCCGTCTCGACCACGGCATCGAGCAGCAGCATGCCGCCGGTGTGTAACAGCAGTGATTCGATCGGCCAGTGGCTCATGCGCGGTCACCGAATTTAGCATCGCCCAGAATCAGGCTCGCGTTGTTTCCGCCGAACGCAAACGAGTTGCTCATCAGCCGTCGCGGGCCGGCAGCCAGCGCGTCGCCGATCTGCACGAAGGTCAGCGAAGCGAGTGCGGGATCGTTTTCGCCATCCCACACATGCGGTGGCAACCGACGTTGCGTGCGTCCGTCCGTCAGGCTCAGCCAGCAGAACGCCGCTTCAAGCGCACCGGCAGCTGCCAGGGTGTGGCCGCTCATCGACTTGGTCGACGAGCAGGGCAGACCGTGCGGAAAAACGTCCGCGACGGCGCGACTTTCCATGGCGTCGTTGTGCTCGGTCGCCGTGCCGTGCAGGTTGAGATAGTCGATGTGCGTCGCATCGATCTGTGCCTGCTTCAGCGCATCGCGCATCGCCTGCTGCGCGCCGCTGCCCGAGGGATCGGGCGAGGACATGTGATACGCGTCCGAGCTGGCGCCGCTGCCGAGCAGTTGTACCGGCCCCGGCTCGCGCGTCATCAGAAAAAGTGCGGCAGCTTCGCCGATGTTGATGCCGCGGCGGTTCGGCGAAAACGGTTCGCAGCGTCGCGCATCCAGCGCCTCGAGCGCCTGAAACCCGTTGATCGGCAGGCGCGCCAGCGTGTCGACACCGCCGCACAGCACCGCATCGCACACGCCGAGCTGCAGCAGACGCTGCGCACTCATCAGCGCGCGCGCACCCGAGGTACATGCCGTCGAGATGCCGTAGCACGGTCCGGACAGATCCAGCCATTCGGTCAGAAATTCGGCGGGCGCACCCAGCTCCTGATCGGCGTAGCGGTAGTCCGCTGGCCATGCGCCGTCGCGGCGATAGCGTTCGATGCCGCGGGTGGCTTCCTCGATACCGGTCGTGCTGGTGCCGAGCACGACGCCAATGCGCTCGTTGCCAAAGCGGGTGATTGCGGCGCGGATGTCCGTTTCGATTTCCAGCGCGGCCGCCAGCAGCAGCCGGTTATTGCGGTTGTTGCGCGTCGCCAGAAATGCATCCGGTACTTCGGGCAGCGCGGTGCGCACGGCACCGAGTGGCCACGCGTGATTCGGTGTCCAGCCGCCGTATGCGGTTCGCAGCCCGCTGTCATCGCCCGCGAACAGCGCTTCGGCCACGGCGGCTTTGCCGGTGCCGAGCGCGCAGATCACGCCGAGCGCGTTGAGGAAATATCCGCTCATCGGGGCCGCGTCATCCGGCATACGCCGGCTTGCGCGCGGCGACGTTCACCAGCGTTTCTTCGCGCTTTCCCGGCGGCGCGGGCTGGCGCAGGCCCCAGCGTTCGAGCAGGCCGAAATCGCGCGAGCGGCTCCACCACAGATACGGCAGCGACACGTTCTGCGGACCGAACACAAAGCCCTGCTCGCGCAGCATCTGCAAATAGCCGTCCGCACTTTTCTGCACGTGCATTGGATGGCGGAACAGCAGGCGGATCACCCAGCTGTCGATATACGCCTTGGTCGATTCGGCAAACAGCAGCACACCACCTGGTTTGAGTACGCGCCAGAACTCGGCAAGCGCACGCTCCTGTTCGACCAGGTGATGAAAGGTCTGGTGGCAGAACACGATATCGACGCTGGCATCGGCCAGATCGATGTTGGCGCAGTCGCCGGCGAGCAGTTTGGCGTCGATCTGCTCGCGCTCGGCTTCGGCGCGCGACAGTTCGATGCTGTGCAGGTCCGCATCGAGACCGATGATGCGATCGGGTTGAAAGGTATCGCGCAGCAGCCGAAACGAGCGCCCTTGTCCGCAGCCGACATCCAGCAGTACGCCGCCGAGTGGAGCCAGTTCGCCACACAGCTGGCTCAGATCGTTGATGGCCACCCGCAGCACGTGATGCTGCCAGGTGAAGCTGCCGAGGAAACGAAAACCGAGCCGGGTTTCTTCGACATAGGTGGCGCTGGCGTAAGTCATGGCGGTTCAATCAATGCTGGGCCGCAGTGGCCGTGAGTGGAGAGACGAAGTTCATGCGAGATGTTTTTTGATCGCGTCGATCATGACCTGCGGTGAGACGAGCTGCATCGCGCCGTCGGTCAGGCTCACGGCCACCTGCACCGTGCTGGCCCGGGTCAGCCGTTCGCCGGTGTCGGCGTCGCTGATTTCGTAGTGGATCTTCAGCCGGTTCTGCCATTCCACCAGATCAGCGCTTACCCGCAGACGCTGGCCGAAACGCGCCGACTGCACGTAGCGCAGCTGCAGATCGATTACCGGCCACGCGTAGCCCGAGGCCAGCATCTGAGTGTAGTTGTGGCCGAGCCGGTCGAGCAGGGCGCAGCGGGCGACCTCCAGATATTTAACGTAGTGACCGTGCCAGACCACGCTCATCGAATCGACGTCGAAGAACGGCACCACGATCTCGGTTTCGTGCTGCAGCACGCCGCGGCTGCGCATCAGCATTCTCCCGACGTTCGCAAGGCATCCACCGGCACGGAGTCGGCCGACTGCCAGTACGCATGAAAATTGAACCACTGCCGCGGCGCCAGCAGACAGAGCTGTTCAAGCCGCTGCGCATAGCGCTGCACCCAGCCTCTGATCATCGCCTCGCGCTGGCTGCGCTCCCACACCGGCGCATCGATAAAGGATTCGAGCCGGATCTGATAATGACCGTTGATCTTCAGACAGCACATCAGGTTCACCGGGCAGCGCAACAGTCCGGCGAGCAGCCACGGCCCCTGCGGAAACGCGGCCGGATGGCCAAGAAAATCCACCACCACGCGGCGGCCATCCTGTAGCGGCACGCGATCGCCGGCAATCGCCAGCCACTCGCCGCGATTCAATCGCTGCGACAGATCCAGCATCAGCGCCGCATCCATCTCGCTGACCTGGATCAGCCGCATCTGCTGATCTCCGGCTTCGCCCTGCACCTGATTGAACAGCGCCGCGTGTCGGGTATGCACCAGCACGTTCAGTGGCACCTTTTCGCTCAGCTCGGCCAGCGCACGGCAGACGTCGAGATTGCCCAGGTGCGTGCCGACCAGAATTTCGCCGCGGCCGCTGTGCTGGCTTTGCAGCAGACGCTGACGCACGCCGTCGGGGTCGTGCATGGTCACGCCGTCCAGCGGCAGCGTGCCGCGCCATACCTGCAGCTTGTCCAGCAGGCTGTCACCAAAGGCCATGAACTGGTCGAACACGCTGTACACGCGCGGGCGCAGATCGGCGCGGCCGCTCCATGTGGCGAGATAGGTTTGATATTGCCGCACGTTACGGCGGGCGCGCCGGCCAAACACGAAAAAATACAGCACGGCGAAATACAGCATCGGCGTTGCCAGCCGGCGTCCCAGATGGTGCAGTACCCAGGCGATAAAATGCATCATCAGCACGTTGCCGCGCTCTTTCTGCACGGCCCAGTGTGGTTCACTGACGCGTGCTTCAATCATGTGCTGCACCCACATGCAAACGACCCGACGAGCAGTGCTTGCCGTCGAGGTGATAGGCGAAATGCAGCTGGCCACTGACCGCATCCAGCCGCAGCGTCAACACCAGCCGATCGCCGGGGCGCAGCAGGTGCTGAAACTTCAGCGCGTGCATCTCGCGGCAATGCACCGGCGTGCCCAGCCGCGGCGCGGCCAGTGCGATAGCCCAGCCGACCTGCAGCACGCCGGGTATCACCGGCGCCTGGGCAAAATGATCATCGAACGGCACCAGCTCCGCCTGCAGCCGCAGGTCCAGCGTCCAGACGCCGTCGCGTTCGCGCTCGCTCAGTACCTCGATACGCTCCGGTCGCGGGCTTTGTAACAGCGCGTCAATCGCCTTCGGTGCGAGCGTGGCCGGCGCATCGAGCAGCCGGCACACGCGCCAGCGCTGCCAGGGATCGCACGTCATGCGTATCTCTTCGAGCATCGCCACGCGCCCGAGCCGGCGCAGCGCGAGCCAGCCGTCCGCGCTCAGTGCCAACAGCACGCCATCGCTGCCGAACTGTGCCTGAGCCACCCACGGATGATCGACCAGCGGCGCCGCCGGCATGGCAAGTGGCGCGTTCATGCGTAGGCCTGACGCATGCGCTTGCGCAGCAGCCACTCGCCGCCGAGCAAGGCGCCCATGAGGAGATATGCCAGCATGCCGTTGTACAGCGTCCACCAGTGCAGCGACGCCCACAGCGTCAGCGCGCCGGACACCAGCACGTTGAAGGCAAAAAAGCCGACCCAGACCCAGGTCACCGTGCGCGTGTAGCGCACCGCATGCGCGGGCAGATTCGGTTCGCGCAGACGTGCAATGCGTTCGATAAAAGGCTGGCCGTAAACGAGGCTGAGCCCGAAGGTGACCAGCAGCAGCGCGCTGATCAAGCTGGGATACCAGCGCAGCAGCGCGCTCTCACCGCTGAAGGCGAGCAGCAGGCAATAGGCGAGCGCCGCGCCGACCATCCAGCGGCCGCCGGGCTGACGCAGCAGACCCGGTGCACGCATCAGCCACAGCGCGCCGAGCACCAGCGCGAAGACCGGCGTCGCCACGCGATGCATGCCGAAATACACGACGAACGGATACGCGACGCCCGCCAGCGGCAGCACGATGTGGCTTAGCGCGCGCATGCCATTCGCTGGGTGTCGATATAAGCCGCGAGGCTGGCGATGGTGGCGAAGTGCTGGCGCGAATGCTTGGCGTCCGACGTAATCGTTATGGCGTAGCGGTTCTGCAGCGCCAGCGCGATTTCCAGCGCGTCGACCGAGTCGAGTCCCAGACCATCGCCGAACAGCGGCTGCTCCACCGCGATATCGGTCGCCTTGAGGTGCTCCAGATTCAAGGTATCGATGATCAGCTGGGCGATGTCCAGCTGCAACGTGTCGAGCCCGCGCGCGGTCGATGGCGACGACCTTTGTTCGACGACAAATGATTCCACGGCATTCATGGGCTGGTGAGCTCCTTCATGAAGAGTTGATGCAAGTGCGCATTGAGCCGGCGCGAAGCGATCGGCAGCGGCGTGTTCGCGTTGAATTGCGCCGGGTCGATGTCGGCGCCGACGCGCAGCAGAAACCTTACGCGGCGATCGGTGATGTGATACCAGGGCTCGGCCTTGGTCAGCGTCGTCGGCGTGACCGAAATGAAGACCGGCGTGATCACGCGGGCACCGCGCACCGCGATGGCCGCGGCGCCACGATGGAATACCGGCGCGCAGCCCGGCGTCGTGCGGGTGCCTTCCGGAAACACCACCAGCGACTGACCCTCCCGCAGCGCGTCAGCGGCGTGATCGAGCATGTCGGGCGCACCGTCATTGACGATGTACTGCGTCGCGCGCATGGCGCGGCGGGTGAACGGGTTGCGCGCGATATCGGCCTTGACGATGCAGTTGCTGTCGCGCAGCTGCGCGATCAGCAGCACCACGTCGATCAGCGACGGATGATTGGCCACAATCATCTGGCCGGGCCGGCCGAGTCGCTCCGCGCCGTCGATGTGGAAATCCATTGCCCGCGTGCGGTACATGAACTGCACTTGCAGGTGGAAAGCGCGGCTGACCGTCGCCCGCGCTCTTCGCCTTTTGGCCAGCGCATCGCCGGGCAGCAGCATCAGCAGCGGCAGGACCAGCCACTGCAGCAGCAGCGCGCCTAAGCCGAACCCCGCGAAGCTGGCGCCGGTGGCAAACAGTCGCCACCACCAGGCGTCGCCGCGGCGCGGCGATTTCAGCGGGTACGTTGCCAGTTCCATCGGCGCGTTTTCCATACGTGCTCCATTGACGATACCTGCGACTGCAGCACGCGCAGAAAATCCAGCGCATGCGGCCATGCACACTGCGTGCCCGAGCCGTCGTGCCGATCCAGGCGCAACTGCCAGTGCGTTGCAGCGGAATCCCCTTGGGCGGAAGCGCATGTGCTCAACCGCATGGCCAGAGCATACGAGAACGGCACGTCCTTGATCCAGTCGGCGTAGGCCGACGGTGGCAATTCTTCGGCGATGACCAGCAGCACGCTCGTTGCGCCATCGAGCATCAGCGTCGCCGCCTCCAGCAGCGCGTGCTCGAAGGTATCCGTTTCACCGGCAATCGCCACCGATTCGCCGCGCTGGCCGCGCAGAATCGACCACTGGCCGGCGATCGCGTTGTGCACCGACAGGCCAAAGGCGGTCGGCGACAGCGCATGGCCGTCGGCCAGCTCGCCGAGCAAAGCGTAGGTGCGCGGTGTTTCGCCGTGGCGGGAGGCAAACACGAACGGCAGCTGTTCGTCCTCGGCGCACAGCGGCCAAGCAACGCCCATCGTCATGCGCGCCATCCGGCTCAAGCGGCGACGCTGCATTGCCGGTACAAACAGGCATTCGGGCTGTTCGCCGCTGTCGGTCAACACGCGGGGTGATTGCGACCATGCCTGCCACGCGTCGTGGCTGTCCAGGCCAGGTGCCCAGGCGCGCCATTGATCGACGGCAAACGCGATCATGTTGCTTCGCCGCGGGAACGCCGAAACATCAGCGCCGCACAGCTGCCGCCAAAGCCGAAGCTGCTGGAAAGCACGCTGTCGATACGCTGCGCGCGCGTTTCGCGCAGCAGCGGCGCCTCGGCGAAAGCAGGGTCTGGCGTAACGACCGGGCTGCCCGCCGCAAGAAACTCGTGCTCCATCATCAGCAGGCTGGCGATCGCATCCAGCGCACCGGATGCGCCGGGCGCGTGACCGCTCTGGCCCTTGATCGACGACATCGGCGGCACCGGCGCAGCGCGCTCGGCATACACCGACTGGATCGCCTGCCATTCCTGCAGATCGCCTGATGGCGTGGAGCAGGCGTGGGTGTTGATGTAATCGGGCAGGGTGCCGGCCTGATCCAGCGCCAGGCGAATCGCCCGCGCGATGCCATCGGTGCGCGGCCCGACCATGTCGTGGGCGTCAGTGCAGGCGCCGTAGCCGGTGAGCTCGGCCAGAATCGTTGCGCCGCGGGACTGCGCGTGTTCGAGCGATTCCAGCACCAGCAGGCCGGCGCCAGCGGCGAGTACGAAGCCGTCGCGCTCGAGATCGTAAGGACGCGAGGCCCGTGTGGGTTGCTCATTGCTGCCGATGGACAGCGCACGCATCGCGTCGAACCAAGTGGTCGTGCTGTCGTGCAGCTCTTCGGCGCCACCGCACAGCATCATCTGCTGCTTGCCCAGCTGGATCAGTTCCATCGCATGGCCGATCGCCAGCGCCGCGCTGGTGCAGGCCGAGCTGAGCGTGGCGGTGACGCCGCGCATGCCGAACGCCAGCGCGACGCTGGCCGACGGCGCGCTGCTCATGCCGCGCGGCACCCAGAACGGTGACAGCTTGGCGATGCCCTTGGCGCGTAGCGCTTCCAGACCAGCCTCGTGTTCGCTCAGTGCGGCACCACCGCCAAGCACGAGGCCGCAGTCGTCGGATTGCAGATCGTCGAGCGAGAGCCCGGCCTGTTCGATCGCCTCGTTCACCGCATGCCATGCATACAGACCGGGCGGCGCGATAAAGCGGCGCAGCTTGCGCGGCGGTTCGGGCAGGCCGTCCAGATTCACCGGGCCGCCGACCTGGCAGGCAAGGCCGCGTTCTGCATAGCTGGGCATCGCACGCAAACCGCTGCGACCGCTGCGCAATGCGTCGAGCAGCGCGGCGCGGCCGTTGCCTAGGCAGCTCACCACACCCATGCCGGTAACCACGACGCGTGGATAACCGCGCGCATCGCGCCAGCCGCCCGACATCAGTCGCAGGCCCGAAAAATCAGTGAAGTATTGATGCCACCGAAGGCGAAGTTGTTGCTCATCACGCAGTCGGTATCGATCGGCCGGCCGCTGCCGATGATGTGATCGAGTTCGGCGCATTCCGGATCGACGTTGACCAGATTGACGGTAGGCGCAAACCAGCCGGCCTGCATCATGCGGATCGCCCACCACGCTTCCAGCGCGCCGCAGGCGCCGAGCGTGTGGCCGACATAACTCTTCATCGAGCTGATAGGCACGCGCGCGCCCAGCACCATCGATGTCGCGTGGCTTTCGGCCACGTCGCCACGGTCGGTCGCGGTGCCGTGCGCGCTGACATAACCGATCGCCGACGCCGGCAGCTGTGCATCATCAAGCGCCAGCTGAATCGCTACAGCCATCGTCTCGCGCGTGGGCTGGGTGATGTGTGCACCATCGGAATTGGTGCCAAAGCCGACGACCTCGGCATGGATGGTCGCGCCGCGCGCCTTGGCGTGTTCGTATTCCTCCAGCACCAGCGTGGTGGCACCTTCGCCAACCACCAGGCCGTCGCGCGATTTATCAAACGGCCGCGGCGCCAGCGCCGGGTTGTCGTTGCTGGTGCTGGTGGCGAACAGCGTGTCGAACACGGCTACGCCGGGGCCGGACAGTTCCTCCGCGCCGCCGCACAGCATCAGCTTCTGCTTGCCGTGCTGGATCGCCTCGTAGCCGTAGCCGATCGCCTGGCTGCCCGAGGTGCACGCGCTGGAGGTCGGAATGATGCGGCCCTTGAGGCCAAAGAACACGCCGACGTTCACCGCCGTGGTGTGCGCCATCATCTGGATATAACTGGTCGCGCTGACGCCCTGCATCGAGCCGGTGTCAAGCATGTTGCCGAGCACGCGTACCGGTTCCAGGCTGCCGCCGGACGAACCATACGCCACGCCCATGCGGCCATCGCGAATCGCCGCGTCGTCGTGCAGGCCGGCATCGCGCAGCGCGTGTTCGCTGGCGGCCACCGCCAGTTGCGCCACGCGACCCATCGAGCGCAGATGTTTGCGCGGCCAGTCGGGCGGGGTGAAGTCGTCCACCGGGCAGCCGAGGCGGGTGTTCAGCGCGTCGAAGTAATCCCATTCGGGCATGCGCCGCACCACGTTGCGGTATTCGCGCAGGCGCGCCTCGATCTGTGCCCAGTCATGGCCGAGCGCGGTGATGCCGCCCATGCCGGTAACAACAACACGCTTCATGCGGTGGCTCCCTGCCGGCGACGCCAGAGCAGACGCGGCGCGCGCGGCAGCATGCCCAGCAGCAGCCGCGTATGCATGGCGGTAATGCGCGCGTTGTCGCGCAGCATGCGGAAATGCGACAGGCCGTTTTCCGGATAGATCACCCGGGTCGGCAGGTTGATGATGTCCAGCCCGCGCCAGCGCAGCCGCACGGCGGTTTCGGTATCGAAATCCATGCGCGATGGCAGCGGCTTGCGCGCGATCTCGGCGCAGGTGGCGGCCAGCGGATACATGCGAAAGCCGCACATCGAGTCGCGAATCGCCAGCGAAAGCGTTTCGACCCATACCAGCACGTGCGTGAGGTAGCGGCCGTACAGGCGCGCGCGCGGCACGCTGTCGTCGTAAATGGGGCAGCCGCAAATCAGCGCCTGCGGATTCGCGCGTGCCGCCTCGATGAAACGCGCAACGTCGCGCGTGTCGTGCTGGCCGTCGGCGTCGATCTGCAGCGCGTGGCTGTAACCCGATTCGAAGGCGGCCAGCAGGCCGGCGCTCAAGGCGCGGCCCTTGCCCTGATTGTGCGGCAGACGCAGCAGGCGCACATCGGTGGCTTCAGCGATCAGCGTGTCGAGCACGGCAGCCGTGGCCGCGTCGCTGCCGTCATCGACAATGAGCACAGGCAGGCCGAACGCGCGGATGGCATGGACCGTCGCGGCGATGGTTTGCCGATGGTTGTAGATCGGGATCAACGCGCAGGGGGCGAAGATGCCGTTGGCCGAAGCTGACATCGACGTGCAGCGACGAATCAGCGGGCGAGCAGGTTGCGCATGGTGGCGATCACGTCGCCCACCGTCCGCACGCTCTTGAATTCCTCAGGCTTGATGCGCATGCCGGTCATTTCCTGCACCTGAATGGCCAGGTCCACGGCGTCGATGCTGTCCAGCTCAAGGTCGGTATACAGATTGGCGGCCGGGTTGACCCGTGACGGGTCGATTTCGAACGTATCGCGAAGCACCTCCTGGAGCCGGTCCAGAATGTCCTTGTCGCTGATATCCGCTTCCATGATCGTGCTCATACCGTTCGCCTGCTCTCGCCCTTGTCGTTCCATGCGCGCCTGCGCCATTTGCAGTGCCTGCAAACCGCGCATCCCGTATCGCGGTGCTTCCTTTCGCCTCGCCAGCTGCTTGGCATCAGACCGAATCAAATCCGGCGCATAACACCGCAGCATGACCTTTTCCGGTCATTTGTTCCAAGGCTTGTTTCCCCAGCCCGGTGGTTTATGACCGGGAATTCTCGCGTGTTCGCGTAAAATTCTACAGCAGATTTGCGCAATACGCAGGCCCCAATCCACGGGTTTAACGCCACCAATGCGTGAACCGGCACGTTGCTGCGGCACACGTGAAAAGGCCGCCATCGATCGTGGCGGCCTCTTGTACGGGCGGGGCGTTCGTTTACTGACCGCGCATGCGGCCCTGAAAGCGCGTGCCGCCGTTGCCCATGTGCGGCAGTTTGATCTTGCCAATGGCGTTGATGCGCTCCTCGGCCAGACGGTCGGCGGCCAGATAGGTCGGCACGTTTTCGGTCTTGCTGATTTCGAAGATGCGCCCGAGGTTGTAGTAGATCGTGCGCATCATGCGCATGGCGCGCTCGCGGTTGTAGCCGTCGATTTCCAGCGAGATGTTCATCACGCCGCCGGCGTTCACCGCGTAATCGGGTGCGTACACCACGCCGCGGCGGAAGATTTCGTCGCCGATCGCGTCGGTGGCCAGCTGGTTGTTGGCCGCGCCGCAGATCACCTTGGCCTTGATCCGGTCGATGGTCTGCTCGTTGATCGTGCCGCCCAGCGCGCAGGGCGAGTACACGTCGGCGTCGACGTCGTAGATCTCGTCCAGGCCCACGGCCTCGCAGCCCAGTTCGTCGACGCAGCGCTCGACCAGCGTCTTGTTGATGTCAGTGACGAACACCTTGGCGCCCTGTTCGCGCAGCAGCTTGATGAACTCCATGCCGACGTGGCCGCAGCCCTGCACCGCGTAGCTGTGCTTGCCTACGTCCTCATTGCCGTACTTGAACTGCAGCGCGGCCATCAGGCCCTGCAAGGTGCCGAACGCGGTGAACGGCGACGGATCGCCCGAGCCGCCGTGCACCTGATGCACACCGGTCACGTATTCGGTTTCGCGGAACACGTATTCCATGTCGTTGACGTCGATGCCGACGTCTTCGGCGGTGATGTAGCGGCCGTTGAGCGAGTTGACGAAGCGGCCGAACGCACGAAACAGCGCCTCGGACTTGTCCTTGCTCGGGTCGCCGATGATCACCGCCTTGCCACCGCCCAGGTTCAGGCCGGCCACCGCGTTCTTGAACGTCATGCCGCGCGACAGGCGCAGTACGTCGTCGATGGCTTCCTGCTCGGTCTTGTACGGCCACATGCGCAGGCCGCCGAGCGCAGGGCCCAGTACCGTATTGTGGATCGCGATAATGGCCTTCAGGCCGGCGTCCTTGTTCTGGCAGAAGACGATTTCTTCGTGCCCGGTTTTGGCGATGGTTTCAAAGATCATTGGAACGGTTGACTCCCGTGTGAAAGGCATCCCGCCGCTGCTGCAGGGCCGGGAAGGTCAAGGACGCGCGCAGTCTAGTACCTCAAGGTCGGGTTCGATACTGGCCGCTGTCGTGCCGGATGTGCTTCACGCACGGGCCGCGACCCGCCAGGCGCCTTGAACAACCGGCGTGTGTGTGGCCGGAAGTAACGTCTGGCATTACCTGCGCAGCCAAGCGGCAGGTGGCCCGACCGTGACCGGCAAAGCGAGAGCCGAGACGCGACAAGTCACAGCGTGTGGCTCCGCGTGGGCGAAGGAAGTTGGGCCAGCAGCCGAGCCTATTGCGATGTTTTCCAAGTCAATCCGCTCTTTTGAGTCGGGTATAAATGAAAACGCCCCGATGGCGGGGCGCTTTCACTTATCGACTCAGGTGCTGCGGATCAGGCTTGATCAACCCGCGACCCATACACCGGCACGCCAGTGCCAACCATCACCACGCTGCTCCCAATGGGGATGCACATAGTGATAGCCCGGGCGCACAGGTTCGTAGTGGCCGCGAACCGTGACGTAACGGCGGCCATCCCAGCGGTAATAGCTGTGAGCCCAGATATAACCGGGGCGTGGCGCAACGTTTTCCACGATCACCGGCGGCGGCGGGCCGGGTGCGACAACCTCTTCGGTGTACTCGGGCTGCGGCGGCTGCTGCACGTAAACCGGCCGGTCGTGCACTACACGCTCCTGCACACAGCCGCTCGCCACTGCCGCGGCGAGTACCAGGGACGTAACGAGGATAGGGCGGATGGACATCATCAGGCATTCTTCCTGGTGTTGATTGAGAAACGAAAGGTGGCTGGTTATGTGTGCATCAGCGGGTCGACGATTTCTCGATCGAACGCCGCTGACGCACAACTATGCGCGCTTAGCGAGCCCAGTAACCGTTACGGAAACGCCAGCCGCCGGGGCCGCGGCTCCAGTAGGCGGGGCGCCATGTATAACCCGGACGACCGCGCACCCAATAACCGTTGGCCCATACGTGGCGATGCAGGCGACCGTCATAGCGCCAATAACCTGGCGCCCACACATAGCCGACGCGCGGCGGTGGCACTCGTTCAAAGCGCGGCGGGGGCGGCGCAATGCCGACGCGTTCGGTGACATAGACCTGAGCCGAAGCCGGCGGTGCATAGCTCGCACCCGCAAAGGCAACACCGAGTCCAGCAAGCAGGGCGAATTTGAGGGACAGGTTTTTCATCGTTGATCTCCCGGCCGCACCATGCGGCTCGCGGTAGAAGATAACGGGGCGGCGTCTGGACTGTTGACTTCTTGCGGTTGGCTCGTTCAGGTTCGAGTCGGGGGATGCGCGTTTCGAACCTGCCCGAAATACCAATGGCCAGTCAGAAAATCTGACTCGGCATGCCGGTGAATTTCGATTTGCAAGACGCGCAAGGTGTGCTCGATAACGCAGCCAGGTTATCGAGCGTATCGCGGCTTGAGAGTCATCCGAAACCACGGCGATCAACGCTGCATCGCCGGCTGATCAGGCTGGGGGTTCTGCGTCTGTTGCACCAACGGCGTGGCCTGGGTTTGGGCAGCCTGTTGAACAGTGGGCTGTTGCCACTGCGCGCTGCTTTGAGCCACGGGCGTGCCGATGGCCTGGGTAACGTTGACGTCGGTGTAGCGCTTGAGCGGCGAGTTGAGGTCGCCCTGTATGGCGAACGCGCGATTGGCGTCGTCGCTCAACACAACATGATCGACTCCGCTCATGCCATCGCGATGCGCGGCCACGGCCAGCGCCGCTGCGAGATTGTCACTGTGCTGATCCGGTGTGCGCCCGTGTTGCGCATCCAGCCGATGCACCGCGCCTTGAGCCTGCTGGTATATCGAGTGGCCTGGATGGGTGGCATCGGCGAGCGTTGGCTGCGGCGGATGCGCCGCCCTATGCAACGCGCCCAGCGTCTCTCGGCCGGCGATGCCATCGGGCGTCAGGTTATGCGCGGCTTGAAACTTTTCGATCGCGGCCTTAGTGTCCGCGCCGAAATTGCCGTCCAAGTTAAGAGCGTGTCCGTGAGAATCGAGCAGACCAAGCTGAATCAGCTGGCTCTGTAGATCTCGGACCGCAGCACCTCGGTCATGTTCACGCAGTGTGCTCGCGTGTTGCACATGATCGCCTGCCGCGTGATCCGCCGAGCCCGGCCGGCCATGCGAAACAATACCTGGATGCGTTACGTGCAGAAGTTGCTCAGTCTTGCCGTTACGAGAAATATTCAGATCAAGCGTGTGGTCATGATTGGTTACTTTCTTGATGTCATGGCTAGATACGTCGCTCCACTGCCCTTGGACGAAGGCACGCCCGTGGCTGGCCTTGTCCCACTCGACGAAATCGTGCCCTTCCGCATAAAAGCCGCGGCCGCTCGCCGTCTTGCTATACGAACCGCCAGTCTCCAGCGCATTGACCATCTGCTGCCCGTGCGTGGGATCGACGAACATGTCTTTCACTACTGGATAGGTCTGGCTGAGGTGCGGGTGCGCCGCATCGGCGGCTAGCCTTGTCGGGTTGACCAGTGGATCAGCCAGCACGTCCTGCCATGGGGCATGCATGGCGTTATTGGCTGTCGAGTGCTGCATAGTGTTGAAGAGGCTCGCACCACGCAACGCATGATCTCTGCCGGTCTGCATGTAATCCGGCATTTTGTCGACGGCACCGCTAACATCGGCGACGCTGCGATACGTGCCATCGCCGATGTGATCGACGATTCGCTGTCCCCAGCGTTCGCTTTGGTTATAGGCTTTTGCGCTGATTGCGATCAGCTTCGCCTGATCATCCGCCGAGGCATGCTTGTAAAGCTCGCTTGCACGCAGTGGCGTGACCACTTGCGTCATCAGTTTGTTCACTTGTGCCACATCGCGGTTGTGTACGAACGTGATGCCGCCATCGCTGGCAAGAAACTTGTTCATGTGCGATTTGACAGTGGCATCCAAATCGCGGCCATTGTCGTTGTCAATGATCTGATGGCCGTTGCGGCTTAGATCGGCAATGGTCTGGGTTCGCTGCGCGCCGGTCAAGGTCCAGTCAGGGTGATGGGCTGTCGTCCACGTCTGATAAGCGTCAGTCATCTGCGTGGCGACCACGCCGCCGCTCTGACCGAGGTCACTCTGCAATGTGCCGATCGAATATCCGCTGTCGGCCTCCGGTTGCAATAGCGCATTGCCTTTCGAATCGTGCGAAATGTTGCCGGCGAAGCTTAATTGATAGGCCTTGTCCAAACCTTCGGAGCTCACCCCGATGGCGAAATAGACGAGGGCTTTGGCTTCGTTGTCCGTCAATGTAGACATGGAGTTCTCCTTAACTCTGGGCGGCTGCAATCAGTTTTTGTCGTCGGTGCAATGGTTGTCTAAAGGCAGCTTCTGTCCCTTGATAACCGGATGAAGCACCACGTACTTCTCGTAGGTGGCTGCCGATTTTTTGCCAGCCTTTCGATACCAGGCCAGATCATTACCCTCGCGGGTGAAGTAGTCGCTTTCCTCTTTTTCATAACTGGGACACACCGCATATCCAGCGTGTTCGTCGCCGCCGCAATAACGCACATACATCTTGCCGTTGCGGATGCTCCCCTTGAGTGATCCGTCCGAGCCGCTCAGTCGCGTGCCGTCAGTCCAGTCGCCGGTCACGCTCTCACCTGATTCGGTGAGGGTCAACGTAGCCGAGTGCTGGTAGCCGCAGGTCTGCTTATATTTCCAGTCGCCAGCAAAACTTGTGGTAGAAAAGTCCGCTGCATGCGTTGCGCAAAAAATCTGTGCGACGATCAGTGCGCCAAGGACGAATGCGCTGCGGTGCCGACGCGAGCAGATACGGGCTGTAATAGAGAACATGAGAACTCCTTGAAAGACTGGTTACGAAATTCTTTGCAGAACCCTATCACCGACAATCTGTCGCTGAATGTGAGCTCGCTCTGCGGAAGCTGTGGGGAAATGGCGGATTTGCGATCCAGATGGGTGACCAGTAGAGACCAGATCGTATCGAACTAACTCTTAATTGGTTGATCGCTAACCTCAGCGCGATGGGTTGGCTGAAAGGCTGTTTCGCCAATCCTCCAGCTGCTGCGCACGTACGGCCGTGCTTTCCATGCGGCAGATCGATTCGTTAGCTGGCGCATCGTTGGAACCGAACCGGGCCGAGCGTGCAGAGCAGTCTTTGGGAAAAAAGGCGAGCCAGGCGCGCTGGGCATCCGTGGCGGCTTGCTTGTCTGTACCACTGAGTTCGGCCGTCAGCACTTTGTACGCCTCGTTTAGCCGTTCGTCCTGATACTTGAACTCGGTGTCTGCACAATCGCCCTGATCCGCCACGTGCCCCTGGGTTTCTTTTATGCACGCGTCGTAGGCCGGTCGAACTCCGTAATATCTGGATGAAATATAGGACAGGCGCTCCACGCCAGGGGAGATGGCAACGCCGTTGATAGTGTCCTGATTGCTCGCCGAAGATGCTGGCAACGGCGACATGGCAATCGCGCTCCCCGTAAATACCGCACACAACATGGGTAGCAAGGCTTTCCTTATCTTCTTAATTGAACTGTCCTCGTCGCTTGAATAGATCACATTCTTGGGTTCTGACGGTACAAGTTCGCACTGCTTCAACGACGCCGCGGTTACTGAAGGTTGGCCACGCTCAGGTAAGTTTCCAGTGCGTTGGCGCGTTCGCAAAGCTGGAAAATCTCGTTTTGCGTCAGCTGAAGGTCATCGACAGTTTCATCGCTGTAGAGCAAGACCTCAAAATCGCCAGTCTTGTTGTGGAATGCCAGCCACTCCCGTTGTGCGCTGATCAGCCCATCCTTCGACTTGCCATCGAGCTTGCCGAGCAACGCCTTGTATGTGGCGTTGAGTCGGGTGTCCTGCGTGGCCTTCTCAGCCGAGAGGCACGCGCCAAGAGCGATGGTGTCGGAGCCTGCCTTATCGATACACGCAAAGAATGCCGTGGTGATGCCTTTCGGCGCTAATTGCCGAATAACCTGGCTGGTGCTGTCCGCTGCGACGGCGCAAGCGCCGTAGGCGAGTAGTGCGAGGCCGGCGAGTATCCTTATCGCTTTCATATGTTGCTCCGGGAGGGTGCTTTGCTTGCGGTTCGATCTGACAAACCGTGTTTAGCGACTGGCTTTCGCCCGCTCTTCAAGAACGGCGGCTATCGCCTCCGGGTCGAGGGACGACATCGTCGTCCATGCGAAGTTTTTTGGATACGACGCGCTGACGTTGGTGACACTGTTGCCGTCAGGATTGGAGGCCGTCGCGCGCTGCAGATACCACGCCTTCTTCTCCTTCGACCACGCGAAGTAAAAGGTGTTGTCGCCTTTGTCTTTCTGGTTGACGTAGACAATGCTGCCTGGTGCGGCCGTAACGTTGTCGTTCAACGACAGCGCGGGAGCATCACGCGCGACATCGTTGTACGTGCAGTCCACAGCCTTCGCGCTGCCATCCGCTTTAGTCAGCTTGCCGTTCTCGCGGCGCAGAACGTCCAGCTCGCAAGGGTTATTGTCGAAATCGTAGTCACTCTTCCCGCTTACCGGGTGACGAATCACCATCACCACGGCCTGAGTGCTGTCGCCGTAGAGATCGGCCGACTTGTAGGCAAGCAGAGTGTCGGTCGGAGCGACAAGAGCGCGCACGTCACTGGGCAAGCATGTGGCTGAAGCATTGGCAGCCGTGGAGTTGCATGAGATGCCGATAAAGCTCGCGCCACTTCCGACGATCATCACGCCGAAGCGGAACAAAGTGAGGTGCCGATGCAACCGGGCACGAGCTGGCATGCGAAACATGAGAACTCCTTGAAAAGCAGGCCCTGAATTCCTTTACCGGGAAGCCTATCATCGGGGCATTGCGGCAGAATGTGAGCCTGCTCGGGAAATGTTGTGGGGGAATGGCACGGTGACGATTCGGATGACCATAGACAACGAGCTTGGCCTCACAAAAACGGAAACCCGTGGCAGAGCAGCTACGTGGTCGACGCGCTCACCGGTCTAGTGGAAGAGGCCGTGTACAAGGAGTTCGAAGCGATCAGCGAGCGAGGCGGCGTGCTCGGCGCCATGGACACCATGTACCAGCGCGGCAAGATCCAAGAGGAGTCGATGGTCTACAGCGAGTTTGATCACGGCCGCAAAAAGCACGATGGCTCGTTGCCCCTTATCGGCGTCAACATCCTTCTGCCCAAAGACCACGCCGGCGAAATCGCCACCGAAATCGAGCTGATCCGCTCGACCGAAGAAGAGAAGGGCGCGCAGATCACCAACGTCAAACGCTATGGCGAAGCGGGTAACGCGCTGGCTTCAGATAGGCTGAAGGTCTTGCAGGTGACCGCGCGGGATCGGCGCAACTTATTAGAGCAGTTAATCAAGCAGTGAAGTACAACTTGCTGGGGCAGATTAGCAATGCGTTGTATGACGTGGTTGGGGAGTATCGGCAGAATATTTAAGGTACGTGTTTACGGACGTGCGCATTTCTTTTTTCGAATCAGAGGTTGAATGTATGGGGAAGCGACTCGAAGACGTCTTCGTAACTGAGGGGGTCCCTACGGAAACATTTGTCCGCCCACCGAATTACAACGAAATTTTGGTTGACATCAGGCGGCCGGGTAAGCCAGTTGTCATAGAGGGCCAGTCTGGCACCGGCAAGACTACGGCAGTGAAGAAAATTCAGGCAGCGCTAGATCATTCCGTAACTCCCGACTACTTGTCGGCGCGTAAAACGCGAGATGTTGAGCGCATTGCTAGGATAGCCGCTCGCGAAGAACTAGGTGCTTTCATTATTGATGATTTCCACAGGTTGTCGCCCGAGCTACGCACATCTCTTGCAGACATAGCAAAAATCGCAGCCGAAGAATGGGACGCGGAGGCGTATCCAAAGCTGATTATCATTGGTATTAACGAAGTTGGTTCTGCACTGATCCAGTTCGTACCTGATATTGCGAAAAGAATTGGTATTCATAGGATTGCGCCAGCCAGCGAAAATTTGACCATGGAGTTAATTGAGAGCGGCTGCGCAGCGTTGAATATCGAGTTTCATGACCCGTCCGCAATATTTAACGAATCCAAAGGTGACTACTGGCTCACACAGCAGCTGTGCCAAACAGCATGCACAGTTGCGGGAGTTCTCGAAGAAGGGGAGGACAAAGTTACTGTAGCCATAAACATGCCACGCATCCGCGATGTTGTTGTTGAAAAGCTGCGTGCCGCCTACTACCCAGCCGTGAAAGAGTTCTGTCGGGGAAGGCGCTTTAGGCCGAGTAATGACCCCTATTACAAGATGTTGAGGGTGGTTGCTGAATCAGGTCAGCCTGTGGTGGACCTTACGGCGCTAGCAAACAACAACGAAGAGGTGCGCGGAAGCATCAACAACATCAAAGATGCGCGCTTGTCCAACTTGCTCGATTCAAAGGAGTTGGCGTCTAGGTATTTCTTTTACTCGCCGGAGACTACAACGTTCGCTGTGGAAGATCCGGCGGTATTTTATTTCCTTCGTCATCTCAATTGGGAGGATTTGCGAGCAGACTGCGGGTTCCGTGGGCGCGAGGAGAATTACGAATTTGATATTGCCATATCGTTTGCGGGTCAAAATAGAATTCTCGCGAAGCATATTGCTGAACAACTGCTTTCGCTGGATGTGCAAGTCTTCTACGACGAGAACTTTGAATCAAACTACCTAGGCAAGGCGTGGAGTAAGGAATTTACAAGGATATTTGGTTCTTCTTCTAGATACGTGCTCTGTCTGTTAGACGCGAATTATCAGGAGAAGATATGGCCGACTTTTGAGCGGGAGATTTTTGTGCCCCGCATTCAGAAAGCAGAGGTAATTCCTGTTTACCTGGATGACACGCCTATCGTGGGCATGCCCAAGGACGTTATAGGAATAGTTTTCGAAGATATGTCTGACGGATGGCAGGAGCGCGCGGATCGCGAAATCGTCTTCAAGATCATCGACAAGCTGGACTGAGCGGCAGACTCGAAAACAGGTGTCAGAGTGCACTTTCGCCAAGCGGGGCTAGCTTGCGCGGACGACCAATCTCGGTAGATCCCGTGGGGCGGGATAGTTGGGCTTAGATAGCAAGACGAAAGCGATCGGGAGCAAGGACGTGTTGGTGCTGGAGGTAGCTTCGGATCACATCGATATCATCCTACGAGAACGTTTCCACCGCTAGCGTTTGGTATGCAACGCAACGTTTTCTCGGTTGGCAAAAATGGGGTCAGGTTAAGCTGGCGCTGTTTTACTGATCCCGGTTTAGACCGATGACCTTTAGCGCACAAGTGAAGGAGTGTGAAGTGGCGAAGGTCTATGGCAAGCGCTGGAAGATCATAGGGAATCTTGGCGAAGGCGGCCAAAGCGATGTATTTCAAGTAAGCGACCTTCATGGGGAGTTTAAAGATCCAGTCGCGCTTAAGCGAATAAGAAATCCACGTCGCCGAGATCGCTTTCGCAACGAAATTGAGGCTATTAAGCGCCTTAACCATCCGAGCGTTATAAAGCTTCTCGATCACTCCGCTATGGAAAGTACTTCCGATTCTGACGATAAGCAGTACCTCGTAATGCCAATTGCTGCGAGCGGTGATCTATCGAAGTGTGTTCAACGTTTCGCCAGCAACTTGGATGGGACACGTATCGCTGCGTTTCAACTGGCTTCTGCCTTAGCTGAAGCACACCAGCAAGGAGTCATACATAGAGATGTAAAGCCGCAGAACGTTCTCTTTCCAGGCACGGGAAATGATCTTTGGCTCACCGATTTCGGTATTTGCCTTCTATCGGACGGATTACGAGGAACCCTTGACGAGGAGGTGGTTGGCCCTTGGTCGTTTATTGCGCCAGAACTTGAAGGCGGTGGCCAACTAATAGTAACTCCCGCTGCAGATGTCTATTCGCTAGGCAAGCTCATTTACTACATGCTGAGTGGCGGCCTGATTCTTCCCAGGGAGCGACTAGGCGAGCCCCAGTATGCTCAAGTATTCAAAGAGGGCGGGCGATTCAACCTAATTCGCTTATTGCTCGAGAAGATGATTTGCCCAGTGGATCGCAGGATTACGGATATGAAACCCGTTCTTTTTGCGTTGAATGAAATTAGGGATTATGACAGTCGATCCATCATCGCGCCGTTAACCGCAAAGGCAAGCAGTAAGATCGAGCAACTTCGTGCAAAACATTTAGAAGAGCAACGAATTACGCATGCAAACAGAATGACTCGTGATGAACAAAGTGACCGCGAATTGCGTGTCCGTGGTTATGTGGGTGATTGGCTCGGTACAGAGCTCGATAAGTTAGCAGTGGTTATAGGTGCGGGCGGTGTCTTCGGAACGACCGTGACATCCACTCAGGGTGAGCGGTGCTATTTACCTCCGTACCTTAGCCATGGGAGGGTTGATTTGTGTGTGTCGGACGGTAGCGAGCAGTTCCCCTCCACGCACGTGCTTGAGATGCATATTTGTCATTCTAGCGACGGGATGGTTACCGTTCGTTCTGGTCATCAGCCGATCACAGAATATGAGCCTGTAGATCGATTACTTATTGTGATTCCACTGTACCGACGTGACATGGGAGGTGTCCGGACGGCGCTAAATCAAAGGCCTCCTCGTTTCTACATTGGTCCGGACTCAGAATTAATTCCTGTGCCCGGTCCCGTATTGCCAAGTCATATGCCAACCAGGGGTGGCGGAATGCGGCAGCCTGCGCAGCCAGCGCCGAGACCCCAAGGCGTCGCTTTCCTAGTATCTGATTGGCCGGAGGCCGACGGGCGCTTACGAGCATTTCTCACGTCGACCTGCGATTCCTTTATCGACATCATCGACCGCAAGAGAGGCCGGTATTGAAGTTAGACATCCGTACATAAGCGACAGCAACGCAATAGGATCAGCTCAATCTGTCCCGTCTTAGCGCTCATTTTAGGTTTAAGTTTTTTCGTTCCGAGCTAAGACGATAAAGAGGCATAACAGGAAATGGGTCGTTCCTGACCTCAATCAGCAATCTGTCACTTTTTTGCTATAAACAACGCTCAATTTCGCGAATCATACTGAGCTGACTTTGAAATACTTGCTTTATCTTATTGCTGAGTTCGGCCGGTACTTCAGGGCCAGCAATGTCAACGGGCACGGCGACATGCGCTTCTCGCAACGTCGCTAACACTTTATCGCGGTTAGGATGATGTTTGATCAGTGCAGCCAGTACTACGGCGATAGCCGTTTCTTTAGCAGCCTCGAGCTTAATCGTCACGAGTTCTGGCGGAATATTCATGTGATCCTCTGTTTTGTCCATGAGCGGAGAAAAGGGGACGGCTTGAAGTTATTTATTTGAATCAAACCGTTCTGGTACCGCGACAAGCCGGATACTTTGCGCAACCCCAAAAGTGATCTTTGGTTTGTCGATTCGATCGACGAACCATATCAGCGCCGCACTTCGGACAGACAGGATTTGACAACGGCGGTGGTTCTGGCGTGGTCATAACGCCGAGCTTAGTAGTTGCCATCGTCACTTTGGCTAGCGTCGGCGTCTGACCTTCGCGCACCATAGCAAGCAACGCTTCACCATGAATCAGCTCAATCGGTTTGCCTTGTGCGAAGCGTTGCGCGTCCGCGGTGTAGTCACCTACCGCGACGATCTTCACCGCGGCGGCGCCGTGATGCGCCAGCAGACCAAACATCTCTCGCACGACCTTGACATCGACGCGCTGCTTCTTCCATTGCTTGCACTGCACGAGCGTGGTCTTGCCATCTTTGCGCAGAATCAGATCGATGCCGCCATCCGCGCCGCCGAGTCCGGTTTCCTGGATCGCATAGCCTTGGCGACGGAACGCTTCGCCTGCGAGCATTTCGAACTTGCGCCAGCTCATTGCGCGCAGGCTGTCGAGTCCGGTTTGTGTTTCGAGTAGGTGCTTACGCTTGGTACTGCCGATAAAGGAGAGCAAGGCACCCAGCCAGCAGATGCCAAGAACTGCCCATGCGATCGGTTTCCAGGCACCATCCGCAAGGGATTTGCCCATGGCATGAAAAACTGGGTTAGTGCTTGATGTAAGAAACCAGCCGATGCCATAGCGAACCACGACAAAGCCGACTATACCGAGCACGATGCCTACCGGCCACGGCATGTTTGCAATCTGTTCAAGCCCACCTTGCTTGCGCTTCGCCATGGCTCCCCCTGAGTTGGCGATACCCGAATACGACTCCGTTCGCTTCGCACGATACATCAGAGAGGGAGCTTGCACGCTGACCCTGCATTTAGAGTCCGATCAGACGAGCCGTCGTTCCGGCGCTTGAAGCAGCACACGGGTAAAAGCGTTATCAGGTTCAGTTAAAAAGGGGCGGCGGGATGCAACCAGAATCATTGCTTCCTACTTCCTTTAACGCCCCTTTGCGCATTTACTCGGTCAGTCAGAAGCCCCCACCGGCTCGGCATCCGGCATCACCGTCAGACTGATCTTGGAGGGGTATTGGGTATCGTGGTGCACAGCGTTGTGCGCGATCACGCCGTGATCTTCGTCGTAATTGTTGCCACCCGTATTGAGGTTGCGGTCGAAGCGCGGAAAGTTACTGCTCGATACGTCCACACGCAAGCGGTGCCCTGGCTTGAAGTAATACGCGGTGTCAATCGGCTGGAACGTCACCTTGGCCACGTTGCCGGGCTGCATCCAGACCAGGGGTTTGTCGTAGCCATTGCGGTAGCGCATGCGCTGGATGTTTTCGGTGATGTTGAGCGCGCGCCCATCCGGGGACACGTCGATCAGCTTGAAGGTGAAGTCGGTGTCCTTGGCGCTGGAGTCCACATATAAGGTGACCGTGAGCGGACCGCTCAATTCCACGCCCTTCGTCAACGCGTCGGTTTGATAGACCAGAATGTCGTTACGCGTTTCCTGTTCGCGCTGATCGTAGGAACCGAACTTCACCTTGCCCTGGCAGCAGCCGCCGCCGCCCAGCGTCGGCACCGGGTTGGCCGGGTCGTAGACAAAGCGGTCCGGCTGATCGCCGTCCGGCGCTGCCGCTTGAAGCTTGCCATCCCCGTACAAGGTATTGGCGCTACCGGCGCTGCCGAAGTACAACTCCTGAGTGTTGGTGCCGGCCGGCGGCCAGGTTTGTGCGTTCTTCCAGCGATTGGCGCCCATCACGTAGTACATCACCTTGGGCTGCTTATCGAGCATGGGGCTGTCTTCGCCCTTCAGGTAATGGTCGAACCAGCCATAGACGAGGTCGTCGTATTTGAAACGCGCGTCGCCCATGTCCATGTCGCCGACCATGGTGTGCTCGGTGGCGCGGTTATAGGCGCAATGCAGCACCGGTGCGATTACGGCGTATTGCTGGTCGGCCACGGCCTTGTCGGCGGTCTTGCGTACTTCGTTGTACGCGGCGAGGTTGGGCGACACCGACACGTCGAACCAGCTCATAAACCACAGGCCGGGCTTCTTGATCTTTTCGCCCTCGTGCCATAAACCGCCCTTGTTCCAGGCCGGATCATTCGGTGCGCGTGCCACCATGTTTCCGCCGGTGGCCACCGGCATCCGGGTGTCGTAAATGCCCGGCGGCCCACCCACGGCCTTGATGATGCCCTGCTCGGGCAGATGCCAGAACGCCTTGTCCCAATCCACCGCAGGCATCTGCGGGGCCAGGTCGAAAAAGTGTGAGGCGTTGATCAACTCGGCCTGACTGGTACTGGCGGGGAACAGCGGCCGCACCTGGTTCTGGATGCCGTAGTCGTAGATCCAGGAGACAAACAGCATCTGCATGGCGCCGCCGCGATACCAGTTGCCTTGCTCGTCATACGGCCCGACCTTGCCCACGCCGGCACCAAAGCCCTGCACGTTGAAGGTGACCAGTGAGGGATCATTCTGCGCCACCGCCGCCAGCTGCCATTCGGCGGTGGACGAACAGCCGGTGGTGCCGACCTTGCCATTGGTCCACGGCTGCGAGGACATCCACTTCAACTCGTCACGGGCATCGCTCAGCGGCATGCCGAGAATGTCGTAATTGCCCTGCGAGAAGAAATGCCCGCGCTCCTGCATTTCCACCAGCGCGTAGCCGTGCTTCACCGCCGCGAGGGCCTGGGTCATGTCGCGCGGGGCACCGAGCTTCACGTCCCAGAAATTGAAGTTGTACGGCGTACGGGAAAAGATGATCGGCACCTTGTCGCCGCTCTTGGGCCGGTAGATATCGGCGGCCATCAGCTTGCCGTCGCGCATCTTCACCATCACCTTGCGATCGATGATGGCGATTTTTTCGAGTTCGCTTTCCATGGCGTTGCGCTTGGCGATCAGCTCAACCTGCGGATCAGGCTTCTGCTGCGCCATCGCCGGCATCGCACTCAAAACGGTAAACCCCACGGAAGCCATGGCCGCAGCCAGAGCGGAACGCTGTTTCATCGTACGCATCGTGTTTTTCCCTAAGTCGTAGTACGAGTGTCGGACAACTTCGCGCTGCTGTGAAGTGGTGCCAGCGGCGAGTCGGCCATGGGGCCGAAATGCGCAGTCGAAAAACGGAGTCAGCGTCACTTAGAGTGGTCTAAAACTCGGGTCAGAGTGCACTTGCTCCAGAGACCTCTTGCTAGCATGGCAAATACTCTTAGCTGATTGGTCGGCTACGACACTCGAGTTGCCCTGGACACCTTATGGTTTTGTCTGACCAGAGTTATCGGAAGCGCGCGGAGTCGCCTCGCTAAACCATCGGCCCCGTGCCCGCATTTCTTTTGCGGATCGCTTCGGCGGTACGTGGAATAAAGAAGTCGAGCCCGACCTCGATCACTTCGGCCTGGATCTGATGGACGAATGGTCGAAACGATCGATCGTATTGCTCGAATGCTCGCTCGAAATCGCCATCGCATGCGACGAAAGCATCGGCCAGTGCCGCTGCTCCGTCGATGGCCAGTGACCCGCCGCGGCCGGCGGCTGGGGAAGGGCAGTAAGCGGCATCGCCGACCAGGGCGACTCTGCCTTTCGTCCACGAGGGCATGGTCGTGTGGCACAGCTTGTCGAAATAAAAGCTGTCGGAGCGGCGCACCTCGACGAGCAATTCCGGCGTGCGCCAGCCGACGTTGGCCAATCGCTCCACCATCACTCGACGCTGCTCTTCCTCGCTGCGGTAGTCATAAGGAATTTCTTCCTCCGACAGAAAACACAGGCAGATATCGGTTTTCTGGTGGTAGGCATTGAGCATCACCGCGATGCCGGGCTCGTTATACATTTGCGTCGTGTTGTCGGGGATCAACGACTGATCCACGATCGTGATCGAGAAGTACGCGCCCAGGTATCGCAGGAACTGCGCTTCGTCGCCGAAGCAGAGCCGTCGAACCGTGGAGTGGACGCCGTCGCAACCGAACACCAGGTCGAACGACCGCTTCGCGCCGCCCCTGAAGTCCACGGCCACCTGATCCGTTTCATCCACCAGCGACTGAATGGATTCGCCGAACAGGAATTCGACTTTGTCCTTGACCGCGTCGAAAAGCATTTCCAGCAACTCGTCGCGCTCGATCTCATACTCGTCGTGCGCGTCGTCGCCCACCGGTTGTGGGCGGACGCTTGATCGCTCCGTGACATCGTCGGCGTTTTTGAATTCCATGACTTCCATCTTCAATGCATGCTCGCGGATCGGGTCGAGAAGGCCCATGCGCTTGACGATGTCGATGGTTCGGTCCTGGATATTGACGGGCGTGCCACCCTTCTTGAGACCGGGAGCCAGCTCGACCACCGTGACCCGATAGCCGAAGCTCGCCATCCAGTAGGCCGTCGAAAGGCCGGCAAAGCTGGCGCCGCAAATCAGAACAGTACGATTCATTGACGAAATTCCACAGACTCAGCGGCAGGGCGCCATCGGAGACGGTTCACAAGCGCCGCCGCCAATGCCGTAAAATATAAACCAGGTATAAAAATATACTCAGTAAATAAATTTTAGGGGTATGCGTCCTGATGTCAACACCTCCCGCACGGCGCACGCGCAAGCGCCTCGCCACCCGAACCTCGATTTCGGACATCGCCACGCGCCTGTTTTTCGAGCGCGGCTTCGACAACGTCACGGTGGACGCCATTGCGGAAGCGGCCGACGTCAGCCGGATGACGGTGTTCAATCATTTCCCGCGAAAGGAAGACATGTTTTTCGACCTCGACGCGGAAGGCCGGGAAGAACTCATCCAGGCGCTGCACGACAGGGATCCGAAGGTTTCGCCCATTGAAGCGCTGCGCGCGTTTGCCCACCGCGCGGTGGCGAAGCGCCGGCCGTATGTCGAGTTTTGCGACAAGAGCCAGCTGTTTATCGAGACCATCGAGGCCAGTGAATCGCTGAAAGCCCGGGCTCGCACGATCCGCGACGAACTCGTTCGGGACGTGTCGGTAGCCATGGCGGAATCGGTCGGCCGAGCGCCGGGCGACCCGGACGCGCATCTCGTCGCCGGCATCCAGGTCGCCACGTGGGGCGTCGCCATGCTTGAGGCCCACAAGACGTACCAGAAAACCCGCAAAACCGCGGCGGCACACAAGGTGCTACTGGCGATCGTGGATAAAGGTGCCATCGGGCTGGCGACGATGATGGCGGGCACGCCTTACGCCAACGTTTGATCGTCGTCTGGCGAGCTAATCGGTCAGAGCGCCTTATTTACGCCATTCTCAACGGGCGCAGGTGCAGGGTCATCAAAAAACGTAGACATGCATCGCGCAGTTTTTGCGCAAGGCGATCTCGTGCAGTTATTGCAAGTAGCGCAGGCGGTCGACATCGCAGAAGAAACCTTGGTTTCGCCGTTTTTCGGTTTTTCGGTTTGCTTAAATCCGTCGCTACTTTGAGTTGGCGGCGCTTAGTGCGAACCTGCGCTCGAAGAATCCGCCGGCGTCGACGGCGCGGACTCGGCGCGCTTGGCCGTATCGACCGGGCACCATGTCTTGAGGCGCTTGCCGGCACGGTACAGGGCGACGCATTCATCCACTTCGGCCTTGAAGGCCAGATCGGGCGTGTTGATCGGGCAGCCGTTCGACAGCGGCTTTACCGCCTTGTACTCGGCGATACAGCTCGACAGTGACGGCGGCTTGATCGGATTAACATCGGCACCGGCCAGCGGCGCCGACGGCAGGCTGAGGCGCTCGTCGCCATCCTTGGGCGAAGGCGGTATGGGCGGAGAGCCGCACAGCGGGTTGAACTTGGTGCTCTTGGGATCGCAGATGCTCTTGGCGATCGCCGTGATCGCATCGCCTACTTTGCGACCCACCTTGCCGCCGGCCGTCTCGTTCGGTGGCGGAAAATATTTTTCGAAGCGGGTGGTCTTGGTATGCATCTGGTTGTAGTCGTGCTGCATGATCTGACTATCGTCGGCCGGCTTGGCCGGTTTGATCTTCGGGTTCGACGATGCATACGTGGTCTCGGCTGCGGGTAGCTGCACCGAGCTCAAGTTGACGGTGGGCGGCGTGGCCACGGAGGCGGCCGGCGCGGGCTTGGGCTCGTGATCCTGCACAACCATCGCGTCGTTACGCGATGTTTCGTGCGTCACGGGGCGAACGCGTGGCGTTACCTGTGCCTGCCGCGGCGGTGGTACCGGCTTCGGCGGTGCAGGTGGCGTCGGTGGTGCGGGCGGCTGCACGACGCGCGGCTTGCTGGAATGGTCGATAAAACGCACGACCAGCGCCTGATCGACATCGGTATCGACCTGCGCAGCGGCGAGCTGCTGCGGCTTGGGCTGCATCTCGTACCACAGCACCAGCGCGAACAGCGCGTGCAGTATCAGTACCAGAGCCAGCACGAGCGTGAGCGCCCGGCGCGTCAGCGGTGGCTGGCGCCAGCGCCTGCGGCGCAACAAGGTCTCGCGCGTTTCGCTATCGAATAATGCCAGGCCGCGCGCACGATCCTCTTCCTGTCGATGTGGTACCTGCTTGGAACGTTCGATGACACTGCCTCATTCAAGCCAATTACCACACGAAACCTGCGCCTACCGTCAGCGCGTGTTGCGACCAACCCCGGTAGACAGGTTCTTACACTCAGGGTTCCCTTGATTGGAAACGGGTACCCAAAAGACGGGCTAGTTTACTCTCAACGCCCCCTTTTGGTTTCTGGCTTGAGTGGATAATGCCGATACACGAGCGGATCGGCGCCAACCGGGCTATCGTGCCGGCCTGATCACGAAGAAACATCATGACGAAAAGCTACGACCCACCGCTGGCCACGAACCCGCACGACCCGCTCTATCGCGTCGATAAAGGCATCAGGGCTGCCCAGCAACGGCTGGATGGCGCCATCGACGCGAAGCGGCATCACACCAGCCAGAATCTGGCGCACGAAGTGATCAAGGAGGCGCGCGAAGGGCTCAAAAAGTCCGAGCAGTTGCGCGTGCTCAAGCTCAGGGAGCTCGCGCAGAAGGCGGCGGAGAACCGGGCGGCTGGGAAATAGCGGAACCAACGAAAGGTTCGAATGGTGTTCGCGCAGGTGCAGATGCCCGCTTTTCATCCCTGCTGCAAAAGCGAGGGCTTCAACGCTTTTTTGCCAGCGAGCAAACCCGCCTGAATTTTGTCTCTGCCGTGGATGACCGGCCTGCATCATTGCCGTGCGGGCATTGCTTTGACGGGCACGGCAGCACCTCTGACGAACGTCGACCGCGTTGACGAAATAACGTCAAAAAAGAACTGTCACCTGTTGTCGCAGGTGTTTAGCCTTGCGCGCAGTGGAAGCTGGGACAACCGAGAGGTTTGGAGGAGTTGCCTCACTTCGACCGTTGACCTGCTGGTCGAATAACCACCCACGTTAGCCCGCGAATGAACGCCGATGGATCACGCAATGTGGCGTTTTCGCCACGGTCTGCCTTCGGCCGGATAGCGATTGGATTTTCAGGCGTGCAACTAAAGACGCCCCGTTGGATAGCCTATCTATGAGCAAGCCCTTTTCTCGCGTGCTGTGCCTCAGCATTGCTTTTTGCTGTGCCAGCGCCAGTGCCTATGCGGACCCTACGGACGGAAGTGCCAGTGGCCCCGCGCCATATCTCTTCGGTGACTGGAACGGTGAGCGCACGCATCTGGAGGATGAGGGCGTGTCGTTCTCCTTTGGTTACCACTCGGAAATAGCGCACAACTTCACCGGCGGCGACAAATCGCTCACCCGCAATGCGGGGCAGCTTTCCCTCGGTATGGATCTGGATCTGCAGAAGTTGTGGGGCTGGCAAGGCGCCGCGTTTCATTTTTTGGTGTCCGAACGTGACGGCAATAATCTCAGCGACGACGCCAACCTCAACGAGTTGATGCAGACGCAGCAGATCTATGGCCGCGGCCAGACTTGGCATATCCCGCATCTGTACCTTACTCAGACCTTGTTGGACGGACATCTTGATTTGTCGCTTGGCCGCATGTCGGTAGGCGACGAGTTCGGCAACAACGAGTGCGACTTCATGGGCCTGGCCCTGTGCGGCAGTCAGCCAGGCAACTTGGCCGGCGACTACATTTACAACCAGCCGCTCGGCCAGTGGGGCGCGGTGGCGAAGTGGAATTTCAGTAAAAACTATTACTACAAACTGGGCGTCTATCAGGTCAACCCGGCGTATATGGAAACTCGCCACTCGCTGTCGCTGGATCCATCGGGCACCACGGGCATGATGATCCCGACGGAGTTCGGCTGGACGCCCACCTTTGGCAGCTTGGCAGGCACTTACGTGATCGGCGGATGGTATTCAACGGCCGATAAAAAAGACGTCTATACGGATGTGAACGGCGATGCGGCCGGTATCACCGGACTGGATTTCGATGAACGAACCGGTGCCTACGGCGGCTATTTCACCATGCAGCAGCAGTTGACCAACGGTGACGGCGCGACTCCGGAAAGTGGATTACGGGTGTTCTTCACCGCAACCCAGGCGGATCGCAGCACCACCAAGACCGATCACGAAGTTACTGCGGGTTTGGTCGAGCGGGGCCTGGTGCCGAATCGTCCCCTGGACGAATTTGGTTTCGGCGTTGCCGACATTCACGTCAATACGCGTTATGCCGAGTATGAGGCTGAGGTAGAGCAGCGCACCGGTACGTTTATTCCACGTCAGGGTAACGAATACTTCGCCGAACTCTTTTACAGCTGGCAGGCGACGTCATGGTTGAAGGTTCACCCGGATATCCAGTGGGTGCAGCATCCGGGCGGTATTTCCACCGCCACGCCGGTACGTATTGTTGGCCTGCAGACGGATATCGCGTTCTGAGATATTTCAGAAGCAGGGGTCAGAGCGCGCTTTCCAGAGCGCGCTCTGTCGACAACCCGAGGTCGGCCGCCGTCGCCAATAAACGGCGTGAATCGAAAGTCTGGCCGATCAATTCGCAGGCCTGATGACGCAGTGCTTCGCGCCGGCGGAATGTCGAGCGATGCTTGCTTTCCACCTGCGCCTCATCGCGCAACGGCTCGTGCGGGGGCAGGCGATAGAAGCCTTTATCCGATGGCACGCCGCCGCATTCCTGCCAGAAGCTGTCGTAGTCCGCCTTGACCTTGCCGCTGCCGGCAAAAGGATGCGCCTTGTTGCTGACGCCAAAGATCTGGTCGATCCGGCCGGCGCTGGCGAGTGCATAAAGCATCGACAGCAGGAGGTTTTTGGGGCGCAGTCCGTACGATTGCCTGGTAAAGGCGCGCACGGCGTCACGACCCAGGTCACCAGCCGCGCCTTGTACGCAACCGATCAGCAGACTGTGGCCGTGGTCCGCCACGGTGAAGATCATCGACGATAAAGCGCTGCCGTCGGCCTGGAGCAGATACAGCGCCAGCTCGCCTTCGCGGCCTCGCCCGGTAGGGAGGCTCAGGCGCACTTCGAATTCGCTGCCGTCTTTGAGCGGAAGACGCCCGAGTGAAGCATGGCCATGCTCATAGACGCTGCGCATCAGTTCGGCGGGAAATGCAGAGGCAATGTACTGGTAGTGGCTTTCGATGATGTCGAATCGCCCGGCGCGTGAAACGCCCCGACTGACGTAGCCGTGTTGCGGCCGTTCGTAAATGCGCGGATCTTGAATGGCCAGCAGGCGCATCGGCACGGAGCCGTGAATAAACGACAGCCAGCGCGCATGCCGGCGCGCCATCCACAGGCTACGCAGTACGTACTTGGTCGCAGTGACAAGACGTTTTGGTGGCGCCCCGCGCCAGTCCAGGCGGCCACGCAGCGAGTGAAGAAGCAGGGTTGGATACACGACAGAGTCTTCCTTACGACAGCGTAAAATCTTACCAGCACATCCTGTCAACCAGCTTTCAACGTCAAATCGGTCAGACCATATTTCGCCGGTGTGGTCGGCGTCGGGTTCGAGGTGGCGTTAGCAGCACGCGCTTCTTTTCGCACGAAGTCGTGCTCGTTCGAATACCTGTGCGGCCACGTCGTCAGCGGCAGCCTGGCATTCATTTCAGCCTCCATCTGGATAGCTGCCTTCAGTTCTGGCATAACACACCCAAGCGTCCGCCTGGACGGCATCTTAGTTTCGGTCCCATACATTCCCGTTCAATGTAAGGAAACACGATGGCTACTTTGATTGCGCGTTCGGGGTTGAGGCGTGCGGATGATGTTTTTTTTACCGCGATGTCCGTGTTGATGCTGCTGATTGTTCTGGTCGGCTTTGCGCCGAGTTACTTTCTGCAGGGCGCGGTCTTTGCGCATCTGCCGAGTCTGCTGGTTCATCTCCATGGCGCGGTGTTTTCCACGTGGATCATCCTGTTCGTCATTCAGACGAGCCTGGTCGCGACAGGCCATATCCGGTTTCATCGAAAGCTTGGCGTGCTCGGCGCCGTGATCGCGGCCTTGATGGTGATACTCGGCGTGCTGGCACCCTTTGGCACGCTGCGGCGGGGCGCTGTGCTGCCGTCCTTCTTTACGCCGGCGTCGTTTTTGATCGCCAACGTCATCGGTATCCTGATCTTCGGCGCGTTCGTTGCGGTGGCAATCTGGAAGCGCAATAACGCCAAGGTGCATAAGCGAATCATGTTCATTGCAAACGTGATGCTGATGCCGCCGGCACTGGGGCGCATGCCGTTCATGGACGCCCACCCTTATCTGATCGGGATGATTCCCCTGGGCATGATTCTGGCGCTATTCGTTTTCGATCTTTTCACCTGGCGGCGCCCGCTCGCCGTGACGGTGATAGGTGGCCTGATCTTCTTTCTGGCCAACCCGGTGATAGATGCGGTTGTGCATTCCTCGTTCGGCGAGCAGCTGACGGTTTGGGCGCAACATCATCCATGACCTAATGCGCCGTTGCGTGATTTGGTCTGACCCCGATTTTCACCGCCGAGCGTTCAGAACGGATGCTGTCGGTAAAACTGCTCGAGCTGCCGATAGACGTCCGGCAGATGCTCGCGCAATGCTGCCGGTGCCTCGAAAAATTGCTCACTGACCACGGCAAAAAACTCGGCCGGGCTTTCCAGCGCATACGGATCAAGCGGCAGATCGGCGCCATTGCTTTGCTGTTCCTTCAGGCGATCCCATGCGCGCGAGAAAACCTCAGACCACGCGCGGCGATCCATGCGCTTGTGCAGCGGCGGAAAGCCGTTGGCGTCGCCGTTGAGCATGTCGAGCTTGTGCGCCATTTCGTGGATGATCACGTTGCGGCCCGGTTCCGCTCCGACATTCATCACATTCGCCCACGACAGAATCACCGGACCACGCCCCCACGCCTCGCCGGCCAGCAGGGTATCGCTCTGATGAACCACGCCAGCCGCATCGATTTTTGGACGACGGGGAATGAAGGCGTCGGGGTACACGATGATGCTGCGCCAGCCGTCGTACCAATCCATGCCCAGTTTCAGGATAGGTATACAGGCGTGGGCCGCGAGCAAGACCAGGTCGGCGTCGTCGAGCTGCAGGCCCTTGACCGGCTCCAGCGACTTGCTTTCCAGGAACAGCGTGGCCAGCACGCGCAGCGCGGCCTGATCGGAAGCGCCCAGCCGGCTTGCCGGGGCGCAGCGCTGCAGCGCCTCTAGCCAGAGCGACTCGGGAATCGGGTGCCGAGCGACGATGCGTCGTATGCGCCAGTTTCTGATTTTGTTGAACATGGCCACATGCAGACGAAGTCGTAGAGGCAAGAGCATCAGGGCCGCGTTGCGCTTTCTCAAGCTGGAAGGCACGGGCCATCTCGACGCAACTGTTTTAGTGGCCGCCTCACCAACGGCGGGAGGCGCCGTTGCCGCGGTGGAAAAAATCCTCTGGCCCGCTTTTTGTTCGACGGGAGCAGGTTGGCATCCGTCGTGCATTGGACGACGACGTAAAAGGTTCTTGGGGTGCCTTGTGGCGGGCGTTGCAACGTCTGCGCTTGGAAGCCAGCGTGGCGGGTGCTCGAAAATACCGTTTGCCTGACGTGCTCGTGCTTACGTCGTCACGCATCAAATGTATGGAAATAAAGCTTTTGTGACGACGCAGAGCGGCAGTAATGACGCTGATGGGGCAGATCAAGTGTGAAGGCCACCGTGCGGTCGCGGGGTAGGCGAGGCGGCTTCACATGGCGTGAAGACGAATAAGCATGAAGCGACAAAAATAATCTGGGGTACGCGTGCCATGGCGCGCACTGTTTTGGCGTCGTCATCGACGTGAAGGGGGCTTGGCCATGTTGGCCTAGCCCAACAAGGAGGATGTAATGAACCGATATCTATGCCTGCTGGCCGTAACGTCGCTCACCTGCGTGGCGACGCCTGTCTTTGCCGCCGGCCACGTGAAAAAGCCGGCCGCCGCGACGCCTGTTGCCGCCGAACCTGTCGTGGAAGATCACATCGCCGATCATGCCGCGCTGGTCAAAAGCGTTACCGGCGTGGTCAAGGTCACCCGCCAGCAAGAAACGTTTGATGCAAAAAGCGGCAGCACGCTGCTGGTTTCCGATCGCATCATCACGGCGCCCGGCGCTTCGGCCGCTATCGTCTTCGTGGACGGCACCCTGCTGACCCTGGGTTCGGGAGCCGACATTCTGGTGCGTGACTACGTGTTCGCGCCGAAGGACAACAAGTTCGCTTTCTCGGTCTACCTGTCCAAGGGTTCGGCGATTTACGAGTCCGGCAAGATCGGCAAGCTATCCCCGCAGTCGGTCACCGTCCAGACGCCGAAGGCGACGGTCGGCGTGCGCGGCACCCGTTTTCTGATTGAAGTGAACTGATCTGGCCATGACGATTCAACGTATGAGCACGCGGCTTTTCACAGGGGTTCTGCTGGCTGCCGCGGGCGTGCTGTCCGGCTGCGCCTCTACCGCGACCAAAGTCACCTTGCTGCCTGACCAGAGCGGCCACGTCGGCGCGGTCACAGTGTCCGATGCGCAGGGTCAGCAACGCATCGATCAGGCCTTCAACACCGTGGCGGTGGAGCAGTCCACGGCGCCCGGCACGCCGCGTGCGAATGATCGCCAGGTCTTCGAAAAAGATCATCGCGTCCTGCTCGATGCAGAGCCGACGCCGCCGCGCAGTTTCACGCTGAACTTCCTCTTCGACAGCATGCAGCTGACGCCGGAATCCAAGCAGCTGTTGCCTCAGGTGTTGCAGTCGGTGCGTGATCGCAGCCCGACCGAGGTGACCGTTTACGGTTACGCCGACGCATCGGGCACCGCGGCCCACAATCTGGCGCTGTCGGCGCAGCGTGCCCAGGCCGTGGCTCACCTGTTGAAGCAGATCGATCCCAATTTGCCGATGGATGTGCGGTATTTCGGCGACAAGGCGCCCTTGGTGCCGACCGCCCCCGGCGTTCGCGAACCGCGAAACCGGCGGGCCGAAATCGTCGTTCTCTGACGCCCGTCCACCATGAAGCCGATTATCTCAACCACTCGACTGTCAAGACGCCCGGCTTTTCTGGTCGTGCTGGGCGCGCTATCGATTGCCGCGGTCGTCGGGCTCGGCGGCTTGTTCAACGTCAAGCCGGTCGCGGATATGGATCGGTTCGTACTGGACACGCTGCTGGTGCGAACCGCCTCGGGTGCACCGGCGCCGAGCACGGTAGTGGTGGATATCGATGAAGAAAGCCTGTCGGCCCTCGGTCAATGGCCCTGGCCGCGCTACCGCGTGGCGCAGCTGATCGAGCGCATCGCCGCCGAGCATCCGTCGGCCATCGCGATGGACATCGTGTTTTCCGAACCCGATCGCACTTCGCTGACGGATATCCAGCAAACCTTCAAGCACGACTTCGGCATTGATGTCGCGTTCAACGGCGTGCCCACGGGCCTGCTCGATAACGACGGCTATCTCGGCCAGGTGATGGCGAGTGCCGATGTTGTGGGCGCGCGGTATTTCTACTTCGACAATACCAGTCGCACCGATCGTCCGATTCGCCCTGGCGTCGGTATCACCGGCCGGGTCGACCTGCTGTCGCTGGACCGCGCGCCCGGGGTGCTGAGCAGCGTCGATGCGATCGCCTCGCAAACGCGCACCAGCGGTTTCGTCAACACGCGTCTCGATGCCGACGGCGTATTGCGACAGCTGCCGTTGCTGATCGAATACGACGGCATCGTCCATCCCAGCCTTGCCCTGGCGGCCACGATGCGTTCGCTCGGTGTGACGTCAGGGCGCGTGGAATCCGATGCCGACGGATTATCGATCCAGGTCGGCTCGCATCGGATTCCCGTGGATCAGGAGGGTTACGCGCTGCTGCGCTTCAACGGCCCCTCGCAACGCTATGACGGCCTCTCGGCTGTAGACGTGCTTGGTGGTCGTGTTCGATCGGCAGATCTGCGCGGCAAGATCGTCTTCATCGGCTCGTCGGCCTTTGGTCTGCACGATGTGCACCCGACGGCCGTGGACCGGGATTTTTCCGGTTTGAAAATCCAGTCGGTGATGGCGCAGAACATTCTGGACAACTATTCGGCGCGTATCCCGAAGTGGGGCGGCAAGCTCGCCTTGCTTCTTGGCCTGCTGGTGGCGCTCGTGCTTTCCGCCCTGTTCGCCACAGGGCGTGGCCTGGTGATTTTGACCGCGTTCGGTGTGTTATTCGGTGCCGCGATGATGGCCATGGTGGCGGTGGTGTTTGTGCGCACCGGGCTGTTCATTCCGACGGGTGCGCCGTTGCTGGTGCTGGGTGCGCTGCTGGTGTTGTCGTTCGTTGTTCGCTTTGCTCTCAACCAGCGCCGCGCGCTGCGCTGGCGCCGACAGCTGGATAACGCCCGTCAGGTCGCCATCGAGTCGATGGCCGCGGTCGCCGAGACCCGCGACCCCGAAACCGGTGCGCACATCAAGCGCACCCAGTATTACGTGCGCGCCATCGCCGAACGATTGCAGCGCACCGGCCACCATGCGCAGACGCTGACCAAGGAATACATCCACCTTCTGTTTCTCTCCGCGCCACTGCATGACATCGGCAAGGTCGGCGTGCCGGATCACATCCTGCTCAAGCCGGGCCCGCTGACCGCCGACGAACTGAAAATCATGCGGCAGCATCCCGAGTTCGGTCGCAAGATCATCTTGAGCATGTCGAAACATATCGAAGGCGACAACTTTCTCCTGATCGCCGGAGAGATCGCTGCCACCCATCACGAAAAATGGGACGGTACCGGCTACCCCGACGCTTTGCGCGGTCAGGATATTCCGCTGTCCGGCCGCATCATGGCGGTCGCCGACATCTATGACGCGTTGATCAGCCGACGCTGCTACAAGGATCCTTTCCCGCACGAGCGTGCGAAGGAGCTGATGCTCGATCTGAACGAGAAAACCTTCGATCCGGTCGTGCTGGATGCCTTCTTCGCGATCGAAGCGGAAATTCTGCAAATCGCCGCCCGCTTCAGCGACGAAGAGGAAGACGTCGCCGAGCCGGTCGAGCAGGCGACGCCTTCGTCGGTGATTTCACCGGGCTTGATTCGTCCCGCCTTTGCCTCAGCCGGCCTTGGCCCAGGCCACGGCATCCTCACCGGCGGGAATGCGCAAGGGTGACGATGGATCGGTCGCAGCGAACCACACCGCCTCGGCCACATCGGACGAGTGCGTGACCGGGCCGGATTCATCGCGCATGTTGGCGAGCACGCTGGTGACGACTTCAGCATAGGCCTCATTGTCCAAGCCGTGCATGTGCGCCCGTGCGTTGTCGCCGAAGCGGGTTTCGGGCGAGCGCCCCGGCAGCACCAGCCGCACGCGCACGCCGAAGGGCTCGATCTCTGTCGCCAACGACGCGGTAAACGCGTTCACCGCCGCCTTGCTGGCGCTGTAAATGCCGACCAGCGGCAGCGCTTTCAAGGTCACGCTCGAGGTCACGTTGACGATAACGCCCGCGCTACGCTCGCGGAACTGCGGCACAAAAGCCTGCGTCATCGCCAGAGTACCGAAGGTGTTGGTCTCGAACAGTTCGCGCGTGGTGGTCATCGGCGTGAGCTCGATCGGCGAGCCCGCGCCGAAGCCGGCGTTGTTGACGAGCACGTCGATTGGCCCCGCGGCCTCCACCACTTGGCGGATGCTTTCGGCATCGGTGATGTCCAGAGGCAGCACGCGCAGTCGATCGGACGGGGGCAGCACGTCTTCGCGCGGTGTGCGCATGGTGGCGATGACCTGCCAGTCGCGGTCGAGAAAATAGCGGGCGATGTCGACGCCGAAGCCGGACGAGCAGCCAGTGATCAGGACGGTATTCATGGAAAAACTCCTGGGGTGGTGGATAGGGATGACGCCACGATAGGCGGTCGCCCCCGTACTCACTACAATCCAGAGTCCGTGTTTTATCGTCAGGAGTCCGGACATGATCGATCCACTTGCCGAGGTTGTCTCGCTGCTGCAGCCGGGTGCTCGGTTCTCGAAGGTCATCGTGGGTGCCGGCTCCTGGCACATACGTCGTTCGGATGCCGGACAGCCGTGGTACTGCGTGGTGCTTGAGGGTGCCTGCTGTGTCGAGGTCGATGGACAGGCCGCGTTGACGCTGCATTCGGGCGACTTTTTGCTCGTACCTGCCGCCTGGGGCATTGCCATGTCCAGCCTGGAACCGCCGCCGGCGGACACCAGAAGCCTGCCCGTGGCGCAGGGCAACGGCGTCTTCCGCATTGGTGATCAACAGGGCCCGACCGACCTGCGTTTACTCGCCGGCCACTGCAGCTTTGATTCGCCGGATGCCGACCTGCTCGTCGCGCTGTTGCCGCGGCTGGTGCATATCCGCGGCGAGCAACGGCTGGCGACGCTGATGACCCTCGTCGGCGAGGAGTCACGCGAGCAGCGGCCCGCGCGCGAGGTGGTCCTGGCGCGGTTGCTGGAAGTACTGCTGATCGAGGCGCTGCGCTCGAATGCCGGCACCACGGCATCGCCTGGCCTCGTGCGCGCGCTGGCCGACGATCGGCTTGCGCTCGCGATCCGCGCGATGCACGCGCAGCCCGACCGCAACTGGACCGTGGCGCAGCTGGCGAGTGAAGCCGCGCTGTCGCGCTCGGCCTTCTTCGAGCGCTTCAACCGCACGGTAGGCGTGGCCCCGATGGCCTACCTGCTTGCGTGGCGCATGGCGCTGGCCAAGCACCTGTTGCGGAAGAACGAAACCGGCGTCGCGGCCATCGCCGAGCGCGTCGGCTACAGCTCGGCCAGCACCTTCAGCGTCGCCTTTACCCGCCACGTCGGTCAGCCGCCGATGCGCTACGCCCGCGCGCATGTCGGCGCGATAGCGGCCGATCCCGCCGATGAGCAGGAACCCGTCATCGGTGTACGCGGTGCCAAAAGATGACTTGCCGCGTGCCGTCCTTAGGCTAAAGGTGGGCGAAGTGCGGGCGAGCTGCTCGTTCTTGTTTCGGGGATTTCCCTGAGTTTTTGTGTTTTTCGAGAAATAAAGAAGCTAGGATTTGCGGAGCGCTCCACGCCGGGTTTGTGCCACGGATCGTCCGATCCGCCGGGTTACCCGTCGCTTTTTGAAGCGAATGATCCAACAGCAAAGCCGATCGCCGTGCCGTATCCGCGCTCGACTGTTTCGAACGTTTGCCGCTAGTCCGCAAGAGTTTTCGGCCTGAACCTGAGCGATTATCGTTGCCGCGTTGCTGGCCATATTTAGTGCAGTGCATTCACTAAGGGGATATGGACATGTTGAAGATGAATCTGCTGATCAGCCTTGTGCTGATCACGTTGGTGATATCGAGCGCAGCAAATGGGCAAGCCAAAAAGGCGGTGCATTCGATCGACGATCTCCCACAGTTCTCCTACGCCGTAAAGGGAACGGTCGCCGATGTGCTGACCTCGTCGCCGGCTTCGTTCGAGGCCACCGTGGCACCGATGCGCGCCGATATCGATCGCGTCCTCAACGACTACGACATCCACGATAGCGCCACGCTGCGTGGCCTGCTGCAGGCAAAACTTGGCGCGCAGATCGCTTCGGGCAAGGAAGACAAGGCGGCGCTGGCGACCATCGAGGAACTGCGGTCGCACGAAGACAAGGAAGAGGCCCGGCTTATCTCGGGCCTGGCGCCGCAGGCGTTTCTGGAAGCCCGCATGGCGGACGGCACGTCGGCTGGCACGTGCCCCAAAAGCTTTGAAGATATCTACGCGAAAAAGTTGAACGCCTTGCCGTGGGCTACGGTCGGCGTTGCCGAAACGCGGCTCAAGGGCCTGGCGCAGGTCGCCAGCGCAAATTTCATTGTCGGCATGACCGCACCGGATATCGAGCCGACGCTGGACCGCTCGCATACGCTCTCGAACCTGCTCGCGTGGAGGCTCATGGCAGCGCGCACCACGATGGATGTGGTCGTGACGTGTCGCACGGAAATTTCCGCCGCGACAAACGCGTACGTGGCTCAGCATGCCGTACAGAAAGCCGATATCTGGCCCGCGCGCGATGCCGTACTGCCGCAAGATGCGAAGCTGACCCCGGTCGCGGTGGCGATCTGGGACTCGGGCTTCGATGCCTCACTGTTCCTGGGCCAGCTGCTTCTTTCGAGCGACAAGCAGCCGTTGATGGGGCCGGCTTATGACATCGACTATCGACCAACCCACGAACCTCTGGCTCCGCTTTCGGCGCAGGACAAAGCGGTTTACCCGAAAATCGTGGCCGACGCCAACGGCGTTTCCGATCTGCAAACCGGTGTCGACAGCCCCGCGGCGGCCGCCTTCCGCCAGCAGGCTGCCGCCATGTCGCCAGCGCAGATGAAAGATTTCATGCAGGCTTTTTCAAGCCTCGAGTCATACATGCACGGTACGCATGTGGCCGGCATCGCAGCGCGCGGCAATCCTGCCATTCGTCTGGTCAACGCACGTATTACTTACGACACCAGGCCGGTGCCTGCGCCGCCGACGGACGAACTGCAGAAACGCAATGCAGAGGCCTACAGGGACACCGTAGCCTGGTTCCGCGCACACCACATTCGCGTGGTAAACATGAGCTGGTGGAATCGCCCTTCCAACTATGAAGACGATCTGGAGAAGAACGGCATTGGCAAGACGCCGGAGGAGCGCAAGGCGCTGGCGCGGCGCTACTTCAACATCGAGCGCGACGGTCTTTATGCGGCGCTCAAGAGTGCGCCGGATATTCTGTTTGTGACGATCGCCGGCAACAACGATTCGGACAATGCGTTCGAAGAGACCATTCCATCCTCGTTCAAGCTGCCGAACCTGTTCGTGGTTGGCGCCGTCGACCAGGCCGGTCAGCAGACGAACTTCACCAGCACGGGCCAGAACATCGGGGTCTACGCCAACGGCTACGAAGTCGAAAGCGTCGTGCCGGGTGGCGCCAAGGTGCACATGTCGGGAACCTCGATGGCGGCTCCCGAGGTTACCAATCTTGCCGCCAAGCTCCTCGCGGTTAACCCCAAGCTGACGCCGGTACAGGTCATCGCCATCATCACCCGCACAGCCGATGCGGGAGAAAGCCCGGCGATCCGCAGGATCAATCTGAAACTGGCGGTAGCCAGCGTAGAGGCGCAGGGCGGTGACAATGCTTCGTCGCATTAAAGGCGATGGGGTCCTGATGGAAAACGGCGAGGATGGTTTTTCCAATGCGCGCCACAAGCTTGTCCGCGTGGCGTCAGGTCCTGGATGATGAAGGCCGAACGCTTGCTGATATTTCGGCGTATGAGATAGCCGTCTAAATGGCAGGACTTTTAGCGATTAAAAAAAGGGCGCCGGGGATAAATCCTCGGCGCCCTTTCTCGTCAGCGTGCTGCTGGCAGTGTTGCTTAGTTCGATTCGGTGAACTCGATCGAAGGGGATGAACCACCGGTGGCGGTGCACTTGCCCAGGGTCAGGTTGTTGCTTTCGCCGGTGGAGCCGGCGTTTGACGCGCAGGTCGGCGTGGCGGTGCTGCCATCGCTGACGGCGAGCTTCACCGTGACCGACGAGCCGGAGTTGAACTCCGCTTCCGAGCCGCCGGCATTGCCGACGACGTTGAACTCCGTCTGGTCCCAGGCGCTGGCGATATCGAGCACCGTATCCTTGGCGCTAAGCGTGTAGGCCGTGGTGCCGTTGGTGAATACCACCGTGTCGTTGCCGCCCGTCGTGGCCGTGCCGGAGATCTTGAGGTTGCCCAGCTGGGTCGCGGCGACGTCTGGCGCCGTTACGGCGGAGCTGTTCTTGTAGCAGTCACCCGAACCATCGCTGCCGAATCCGCTCGGGCAGCTGCTGCCGCCGTAGCCGAGCAGCCAGTACTGGATGAACACCGCGGCCTTGCCTTTGGTGCTGTAGTCCGGGGAATAAAGGAACTGCTGCCAGACCGTGCAGCCTGAATGGCTTTTGCATGCGGCGGTGGTCTTGTTGTAATTCGAATTCACCTGGAGCGTGTATTCGTTCGCACCGAGAATGCCGCCACCGCCAAATGCGGCGACGCCGACGCTCTTTTCGGAGGTCACCCCGGTTACCGACGGGAAGGTGCCGGTGGCGCTGCTGATCAGGCCCGACACTTCAATGGCGTAGTCGTTACCGTTGCCCGTGGTCTGGGTGCCGCCGGAACTCGAGGTTTCCGAAAGTTTTGTCAGGGCGTCGGTGTGTCGCGGCAGCGGGTGAGAAAAGGGCTTTACCTGGCCGCAAGCCACCTGCTTCCAGAGAATGCTGGGAAAGGTGGCCTGGAAACAGCCCTCCGACGGGGCGGACATGCGCACCATATCCTCGTGCCAACTCTGAATGACCTCGGGCTTCACCATCGAAGGAACTTGTGCCTGGGCGTAGCTATCGGCGACGGTGTCGGGTGCAGCGTACGCTGCAGGAATCGAAGCTGCACCTATAAGACTTGCGAGTACGGTCATCTTGATCAGTCGACGTGCATCAAAAAGATTCTTGGACTGCATGCTTTTCTCCAGTGGAAGCTAGTCGTTGAACCTGGACGATCCAGGCTCCCCGTTTAATCCCGAAACAAACGCTGCTTCGGTGTTCGCATCCTTGTGTACCGTCATCACGACGATTCCTGACGAACGCGCTGATTTTCATCAGCGGTAAATTATTGCGATTTAAAACCAAGATAATGTGAATAAATAAATGGGATGCCTTCCAGAGCCCGTTTTTCGGCACGGTGCGTCAGCGACACATGGCTTTCCACAACCATGGCGGCTAAAGTCCTATTTCAATAAAAATCGTAATGGGGCAATCCTTTTGGATTATCAGCTTTCGAGAGTACCGATTAATTTCGCCGTCGATAACTGGAAAATTTCGTAGAAGCAAAGGCTCACGAAAAGTTGGCGGGATAATTGGATGGCTCAGTAGGGTCGATCACGCAGGTGTATAAGCGCGACATATGGACGGCCATTTTCCACACGCACGCGCTGCGCTATGCAGAAAGAACCAGCGCCATCCGGGTGTGCCGACGCACTTGGAACAATCTGCAAACCCGCTGATTCAAACAACCGCGCTGGCAGGCGAAAAGCACGGCGTGGTCACGAAGCTCTGCGGGGTTTTGCGCGAGCAGGTTTTAGTTTCGACGCTTATGGCTAGAAACGATGGTGCGCTTCAGCGTGTTCGATTTCACATACCATCCGGCGCGGAGTTTTGTCGCGCGTGCACCGCGGCGCAAGCACGGACAATGCGATCAACGCGATGGCCGCCTATCGAGCGCGATCGACAGAAGACAACGCGCAGATTCCGTAAAGCACGCATGCCGTCACGCCACGATTCCGGACGCTTGCTGGCGCGTGGCGCGGCGTATCATCTGCGGCGGCTGGCCGAACTTGCGCAGAAACGCGCGGCGCATGCGTTCGCTGTCACCAAAGCCGGTGTTGCGCGCGACGGTGTTCATCGAGTGGCGACCGGACTCCATCATCAGGCGAGCCGCCTCCACGCGCAGGTGCTCCACCGCCTTGGCGGGGGATTGCCCGGTTTCGGCGCGAAATGCGCGGCTGAATTGTCGGGGGCTGAGGGTCGCCGCTTCGGCAAGCTGTTCGACCGATAGTTCGCTTTGCAGGTTTTGCCGCGCGAAATCCAGGGCGGTTTGAATGCGATCCGATTTGGGTTCCAGCTCCAGCAGGGCAGAGTGTTGCGATTGCCCGCCGGTGCGTCGGTGATAGACCACCAGCTTTTGTGCTACCAGCCGCGCAACGTCCGTACCGAGATCTTTCTCTACCATCGCCAGTGCGAGGTCGATGCCGGCGCTCATGCCGGCGGATGTCCAGATGGGGCCGTCTGCCACAAAGATGCGGTCCTCTTCCACGATCACGTCCGGGTACTCGTGTTGCAGCATGCGCGCGAACGCCCAGTGCGTGGTCGCGCGACGGCCGTCGAGCAGGCCGGCTGCGGCCAGCACAAACGCGCCGGTACAGGTCGCGCCGACGCGGCGCGAGGCCTTGGCTGTCCTGCGCATAAACTTGAGCAGGCCGGGCGTAGCGGGCGAGGGCTCGTTCTCGCCGCCGACCAGCAAGGTGTCGAAGCGAGGGTTGCCGAAGGCCTCGGTGCTGACCGAAAAACCGAGCGAGCCAGGCACCGGGCCGCAGGCGGCAGCAAGGCCTATGTGCTGGCCTTTACCCAGTCGCTGCACCACGAGCTGGCCGATGAAAACATTCGCGTGCAGGCCGTGTTGCCGGGCGCCATTGCCACCGAATTCTGGGACGTGGCCGGTTTGCCGGTGAGCAACCTCCCCACCGAGATGGTGATGAGTGCCGAGAACCTGGTCGACGCCGCACTCGCTGGCTACGATCAGGGCGAACTGGTCACGCTGCCTTCGCTTCCCGAGGCGGCGGATTGGACGGCCGCCGACAATGCGCGCAAGGCGCTGGCTCCCAACCTGTCGCATACGCTGCCGGCAAAGCGATTTGGTTTGGCCGCCTAAACGTCGCAAGCAGCTAATCATCGAAGGCGCGGCTGGTAGAGCTTCGCCTTTGGTTGTTTGATGTGCGATGTTCCACGCAGGCGCCCACGTCGTTTTGACATGACGGCTTGCCCAGCCAAGACAGCACTGCGGCGCTACGACTTTTCAAGGGCCAGATCTCAGGCCTTGTATGATGTAGGCATGAAGCCGCGCAGAATCATGCCGTGATGGAAAACGACCTTTTCCCCGATTCAATCAACCCGCAAGCGTTTGGGCTGGACAGCTTGCGCCACAACATGGCAACGTTTTTTGGGATCTACCCATCGGTGGAAGATCTTCCTCGCGTCGTTGAGTGGCAGCGCCGTATCTGTCGGCAAGTCGCTCCGATGGGCATTAGCCAAAGAAGGCCGGAGTTGCTGCATATCACCGTTGCGGAATGCGGCAAGCCGAAACAGCAACGTGAGCCGCTGGAGGCCATCTTGCGCGCCGCTGCTCAGTTTTTTTCCAGCCCATCTTTCGAGGTAAAGCTGACGACCATCGAATGCTTTGGCGCCGAGGATGCACTCGTTGCGATGTTGGACGCCGAGAGCACGCGCCGCGTGCATGAGTTACGTATCGCGTTGGCGGATGTGCAGAAGCATTTTGGGCTGTCAGGAGCGCGCGGCATCTTCCGGCCTCATCTGACGCTTGGCTATAGCGATAGGTTGCCAACCGAATATCCGGCCGTGGAACCTATCAGTTTTCGGGCGCATGCCGTTGATTTCATCACCAGCGTTTACGGCGAATCGAAACATACGCAGCATGCCCACTGGCTATTGGGGTAATGACGCGTAGTGCTTTTGCCGCACCGAACGTGCCGGAATTTGCTGAGCCACTTTGAATGGTGAAGCTTCGGATATCGTTGATGCTGGGGCCAGCGGCTCTGGGTATGGTGGTTCCCTCAGCGTGCGTTTTCAGCACGCCGAGAGATGGGGCGGAGTCGAATCATTTACATCACCAGCTCACCCAACGCCGCCGCGGTGAATTCTTTCAGATGCTCGCGATCGCCGTTGCGCACCTTCGTCAGCCACATCGGATCACTGAGCAGCGCACGGCCGACGGCAATCAGGTCGAACTCGCCACGCTCCATGCGCTCGATGAGTTTGTCGAGGCCGACCGATGTGGAGCTCTCGCCGCCGAAGGCCGCTCGGCGAGCCAGTGATCCAGTCAAAAATAGCGCGGTCGGGTGACATTCCCTCGATGCAGCTTTCGCTGATGCTGAAGGCGCTGGAAGCCAAGGGAATGATCAGGCGCACGCGAAACCTGTCCGACGTGCGGGCCAAGTCCGTGAATTGACTTCGCATGGCATGAGTACGCTTCGTGCGGCGTTACCGAAAGTGATGATGTGCAGCAGCAAATGTTTGGTGATCAAGGTCGCAAAGGTGGACGCCTGCTGCGCGCACTCCTCAAGATCGACAGCGGCGCGATAACTTTATCGGCATCGGCGGCGTGTTCGGGCTTTCCCCAGCGCGTCTCGCCAACGACCTCACGTTTGATGCAAGATGCGCAAACCAAGGGAAGGGGACAACATGGAAACTACGCAAAGCGCGACGCAGCCGCCGAGGCTGCCTGAGTCGTTGGTAATCTCGGGATTCTGGCGCCGGGTGGGCGCCTTTTTTATCGATCTGATGTTGTTGGCTGCCGTCGGCTGGATCATTGGCGCGATATTTTTCGAGCCGCTGGCGCGCATGGGCGACTGGGCCAGGATCATCGGCTTTGTCATCGCATGGGCGTATTTCGGTGTCTGTAACAGCCGTATTGGCGGTGGGCAAACGCTGGCCAAGCGCTGGCTCGGTTTGCGCGTAGTCGATGTGCAAGGTCACACGTTGTCATTGCCGCGCTCGCTGCTGCGTTATGTGGTGCTTGGTGTGCCGTTTTTCTGCGACGGCCTTGCGCTCAGTCCGCCACTGCTGCTGTCCTCGCTGCTCGGCTACCTGCTGTCGCTGGTGGTATTCGGCGGCATGCTTTCCATCGTCTATCTCTACATCTTCAATCGCGGCACGCGACAGTCATTGCACGATCTGGCCGTGGGTTCATATGTCGTGCACGAGCAGGCTGGCGTGCCAGGTAGGGTTTTCCCAATGATCTGGCGCGGGCATCTGGTGGCCGTTGCCCTACTGGCGCTGTTGGCCTTGAGTGGCCCGGTCATCGCCGGCCGCTTTGCGCAGAGCCAATTTTTCGCCGGCATTTTGCCCGTCTATCAAGCCTTGTCGACGCAGCCGCATGTGCTCTCCGTGCAAGTGCTCCGTGGAACCATGTACAGCAACGGTGTGAAAACCCATTCCATGCAGGCGATGGTAAGGCTCGATGCCGCCCTGACCGACGACGGCGAGATGGCAAGGCACATTGCACAGCTGGTAGCGAAAGGCGATGCCGACATCGCCAGCGAGGACGTCGTCAACGTGACGCTGATCCACGGTTTCAATATGGGCATCGCTTCGGGATGGAGAAAGCAGGGGTATTCGTTTCGACCGGAAGAGTTGAAGTAGGCGAGGCCATGCGCTACCAAAAGAAAGTAAGCCAGCGCTACAGCGATGCGCTGACGCAAATCTCCTGGCAACACTTCGAGCGCCTGCTGGCGACTTACTATGCCGGCCAGGGCTATCGCGTCGAGCATGTGGGCACGGGCGCGTCGGGCATGCATTTCGATGGCGGCATTGACCTCAAGCTGTATCGAGACGATCAGTACCTGATCGTGCAGTGCAAGCACTGGAATGTTCTGCAGGTGACGCACAACCCGGTGCATGAGTTGTTGGGCGTGATGCTGACGCAACATGCGACCGGCGCCATCGTGATTACCAGCGGTGAGTTCACCAGGGCGGCCAAGGAAGCGGCGGCCAAGGAGTCGCGCGTTACCTTGATCGACGGCGCGGCGCTTCGCGAAATGCTCGGGCCGATAGCGGGCATATTCGCGCCCGGCAAAGTAGCCGGTGCTGGCGCGAGTGGTGACGGAGTTTTCGAAAGCGCGGCAGCGAATCCTGCAAAGTATCGAGCCAGTCGTCACCGTCGCTTTCGCCCGCGCAATCCGTTGCCCGGGATGGTGTTCGCCATCGTCGCCGGCTTTATTGTTTATGCGGTGGCGATGCACACGGTCAAAAAGGGGCTTGTGCCAAGAGCGGCAGGACCGTCCCCGTCAGGGATCGCGCCATTCCCCGTGTCCGCAAATCCTGCGCTCAGGGCTTTCGTCACAGCACCCATCGCCACTCTTGCTGCGGATCCCGTGCCGGCAACTCAGCCACCGAAATATCAGGTAACGCATATGACAGCGGCAGAGCAACGCGACTGGCAGCGCCGCAACGATGAGTCAATGAAGATTCTGGAAAAAACGACGCCCGCGCTGGCGCGGTAGCGGCTGCACGCTTGCGGCAATCAATGCGCTGCGGCGCCTTGGTCTTTCTTCGGACACCGGGAAGCGCCGATGTCCGAAGAAAGTAGGCGATTTCAGGATTTGAAGAAAGCCAGCAGATCCTGATTGATCACGTCGGCATGCGTGGTGCACATGCCGTGCGGGTAGCCCTTGTACACCTTCAGTGTGCCGTGTTTCACGAGCTTGACCGAGAGCAGGCCGGCGTCGGCAATCGGCACGATCTGGTCGTCGTCGCCGTGCATCACAAGCACCGGTACGTCGATGGCCTTGAGGTCGTCGGTGAAGTCGGTTTCGGAGAACGCCTTGATGCAATCGTAATGCGCCTTGGTACCGCCCATCATGCCCTGGCGCCACCAGTTTCTGACGGTAGCTTCGGATACCTTGGCACCCTCGCGGTTGAAGCCATAGAACGGGCCGGACGCGACGTCCAGAAAGAACTGCGCGCGGTTGGCGGCCTGCGCGGCGCGAAAGCCGTCGAAAACCTCGATCGGCAGACCGCCGGGGTTGGCGTCGGACTTGACCATGATCGGTGGCACCGCACTGATCAATACGGCTTTGGCCACGCGGCCCTTGCCGTGTCGGGCAACGTAGCGGGCGACCTCGCCGCCGCCGGTGGAGTGGCCGACATGGATCGCGTCTTTCAGATCCAGGTGCGCTGTCAGCTCGGCTACATCGGCCGCATAGGTGTCCATTTCATTGCCGGTATCGGTCTGGGTGGATCGACCGTGCCCGCGGCGATCATGCGCAATGACGCGATAGCCCTGGTGCAGAAAAAACAGCATCTGCGCATCCCAGTCATCGGCACTGAGCGGCCAGCCATGGTGAAAGACGACGGGCTGGCCGGTGCCCCAGTCTTTGTAAAAGAGTTCGGTTCCGTCACGGGTCTTGAGAGTCGGCATGCTGTTCTCCTGGAGACAAGGCGAGGGGTACCGCAAGGCGTTTGCGGGAGGCCGAGTATGCGACATTCTTGAGCCGTGGATCAGTGCCCTTTATCGCGGCTCTCGTTTGCGCCTCGACGTTTTTTCGGCGTAGCAGCGACGCGCTCGCGGTCGCTCCAGTCGGCAGTTACCGCGTGGCTGTTTGGCGCGAAACAGCACCTGATCGACGACATCGATTAAAAGGCCTTCGAAGCTTTGTTCCTCTCCACCATCACGCTGAACCTGTCCAAGGCCGGCAAGCGGTCGGCAGCGAAGAACTAAAGGCTGAAGCCATGCCGATGGAACCAAAAATTTCGCGCTGGCTAGCGTTGCTGTTTAAGCCAATAGCCGCTCTGCCGCTGCCGGAGCATCGCCAACGAGGCCAGATTGTCCGTTTCAGTCCGGATGCAAGCCTGCTGGCGGTGATCGGTGACTTCGATCCCGTTGTCAGCTTTTTCAACCAGGATCTGAATCCGCTGTTCTCGGCCGAACTGCGCGACAAACCGCCGGATGGCTGCTTCAGTCCGGGCCTGGAATACTTTCTGGTCGCCAACGAAAACGACGCCACGGTGAGCGTGGTCGACATCGCCGAAAAGCGCACGCTGGCGCATGTACCGGTGGGCAAGGGATGCGAAATACTGGCCTATTTCAGGCGATGAATGCACCGCTTCTCTGATAAGCGATCAGGCAGTTTCTGCTTGGACGGTCGGGCTGGTGTAGCGGGGCCGTTGTGCTGACGCACGGGTGCGTTTCTCAGCGCCGATTGCGATGCTGGTCAGCGCAGTGGCTCGGCCGCCGTCTCGCCTTTGCACGCAACCGGCTGGCCGCTCTTGCCGACCACGGGTGTGAAGCGCGAGCCAGCGTGATTGATGACGATGCCGGCATCGCAACGCTGGTTATGGTCCAGCCGGTAGGTTGCCTGGATGCGAAGTTCTTCCTGCCGCCGCTTTTCCATGAGTATCAGCTGTTGTGCCTGATACTGCTGCGACTGCTCGTTCACTTCCTGGTGGATGTTGGACAAGTCCTCCTGCTGCTGTTTCAACGCGGCGGCAAGCTGGGCCTGGTGTTGTTCGGAAAGCGCTTTGGCCTGTTGGGCATCCTGCTCGGCGGCGAGCGCGGATGCGCGCATGACTTCATCGGCATGGCGTCCGGCGAGATAGCGGGCAACGCCGTTCCAGGCAAGCACGGCGATGATCAGGCCCGCCGCAACGGCACCGATTTTCCACGACAACGGCCTCGCCATGACACTCCACCCCCAGCAAGATTGCAGAAAAATACCGCACGATTCTTGCCCGACGAAAACGCGTCGGAAGTCGGCCGGCAGAGTCTAGCAGGGAGTTGAAAATACCCGGGCAAGGATCACGGGTTGTTGCGCCGCAGTGGATTTTTCCGGGAGATTAGGCTTTATCGACTCAGGCTGGCACGATGCTTTCGTCGTTCCCTTCCGTCCAAACAAGGGCGTTGGTCAGGAGTGGTCATGCATGCTGACATTGCCCGGATTGAAAACAGCTTGCTCGATGAGCTGGCCTCGACGATGGAAACGATAAGCGCGATCGATGTGCAAATCCGCGACAGCGTCGACTCATGCGAGTGGGATGCGGCCCGTCATCTGGCCATCCGTTTAGTGGATTTTTTGACCGAGCGGCGCATCAGCAGCGAAGACCTGCGCCGAAAGCTGATCGGCCTGGCTGAAACGCATTCGAAGCACGCCATCCAGATTCAGCGGTGTTCCGATATATCGACCCACGTGGTGAACGTGGTATCTAAATATCTGCCGGTTTATCAGCGCATCGTCTCTGGATTGGACGAGAGGCGAACGGCAGCGGCGCCGCCTTCGTGACCACAAAAACGGGGTTCGGATGCGAGTATAGAAGGGTCCGCAGGAAGCGGGACCATCGAAATCGGTCCGCCCTCGTTATGCGCTCGCTGTGTGTCAAACGGTTGACGGTCAAACCAGCGTAAGTCCGTCGCCTGCATGCGTCAGCATGCTCAGCGCGAGGCGGCCGTTATCCGCCATACGGTGTTGCCGACGTCGTCTGCCACGAGCAGCGCGCCGTCCTTGTCGGTGACCACCCCGACCGGCGCACCGTAGAGTTTCGACTCGTCGTCCGAGTAGAAGCCGGTGACGACAGGCTGCGGCACGCCGACCGGCTTGCCGTTCTGGAAGGCGACAAACACGACGGCGTAGCCGCTCAGCGGCGAGCGATCCCAGCTGCCGTGTTCGCTGATGAAGGCGCCATTGTGGAATGGCGCCGGCAGGCTATTGGTCGTCGTCATCAGCAGGCCCAGCGGCGCCACATGCGAGCCGATCGCGTAGTCCGGCTTGATCGCCTTGGCCACCAGATCGGGTCGTTGCGGCATGACGCGCGTGTCCACGTGCTGGCCGTAATAGCTATAGGGCCAGCCGTAAAAGCCGCCTTCCTGCACCGAGGTGAGGTAGTCGGGCACAAGGTCGGCGCCGATCTCGTCACGCTCGTTGGCGATAGCCCAGAGCTTGCCCGTGGTGGGTTCCCACTGCAGCCCGGTGGGGTTGCGCAAACCGGAGGCGTAAATGCGGCTGGCACCGTCGGCGACATCGACCTCGAGCACGTCAGCGCGCCGGTATTCGACTTCCAGCCCGTTCTCGGTGATGTTGCTGTTGGAGCCGATGCCGACGTACAACTTTTTGCCATCCGTACTCGCCAGCAGCGGCTTGGTCCAGTGATGGTTGATGGTGTTCGGCAGGTCGGTAAACTCCACCCCGGGTGCGGTGATCTGTGTCTCGCCGGTCACATAGGGAAACTTCAGGATGCGGTCGGTATCGGCGACGTACAGAGTGTCACCAATCAGCTGCGCGCCAAAGGGCGAATCGAGGTGATCGATGAAGTCGTGCTTGTCCCAGCCGCCGCTGCTGTTCTTGCGCAGCAGCGTGATCCGGTTGCCGCCCTTGGCGCCCTTGCCCGAGCGGTTCTTGACCATGCCGGCGATCAATTGCTTGGGCGTCGTCACCGGCTCGGCGCCGGGGCTGTTGGATTCCATCACCAGCACGTCGTCGTTGGGTAGCACGTAAAGCTGACGCGGGTGCTTCAGGTCACTGGCGATCGGCTCAATTTTCAGACCGGCGGCCACCTTGGGCATCTGGCCCTGTGCCCAGCCCACGCCGTCAGGAACCTGCATCGGCGGCTTGAGAAAGTTGTGCGCCTTCGGCAGTGACGGGTCATTGCCCGACTGCTGCGCCGGACTGAGCGACGCTTTTTCGTCGCAACCGCTCAGGGCCAGCGTGAGTGCAACCGCCAGTGCGCAGACGTGGGTGATCTTACTCATGGACCAGGACTCCGGATTCGGAACGCTGCACGGCAATGGCGATGTGGCCAATAGCCAGAAGGATGACGGTGCAGGCCGAAAGCCAGACCCCCTCCGGAATCACTGCGTAGGCATCGCGACTGTGCACAAACGCGTTGAAGATCGCCGCGACGATGGCGAACAGGTTGAGCCAGAAATCGAGTTTTTCGGCGCCCGTGGCAAACCGTCGAAAGGTAATCCATACCTGCACCAGATTGATCAGGCGCGGAATGATCGCAAACACCAGGCCAAGGGCAATAAGCCATGCCGCGCTTTTTCCCCACAGCACCACGGCGGTGTGCGCGTAAATGACGTCGAAGATCAGCGCGGCAACAAAGCATCCGAACGGGATGGGATTAAGCAGGCCGTAGATGGCATTGGCAACGGCGGAGCGACGCGGCGTGGCACGAAAGCTCATGGTCTGTCTCGGTGGGAGTGAAGGATTGAACGCAAACCGTTTCGAGGTTGCTACCCGAACGATGATGCGCACGTTCGGTTGCCGACGCAATCTAGGCGCTCAGATGTGTAGGGCAGGTCGGGATGATGACTACGCGGAAAGAAGGCACCGGCCCGGTTCGATCCTGCGGCGCGGGCTGATCGATCCCCGCCCGTTCGGGTAGACGATGTGTTTTGCGTCATGAGTTGGGTTTGCATCCGGGGTGCACGCAGCGCTTCGCTCCTTGCACTTCAAACCATGCTGGCGGCCAGCTCCTGAAAAGCTTGCCTGACGGACGCCGCCTGCGCCTGAAAATCAACTTCGGGGTTCACGGTGGCTCCGTGCCGAATCACGTCATCGGAAAGTTCGATGGCGGGCGCCGTCGCCACCATCTGCATTTTTACCGCGCCGGCCACCTGGCGCAGCTGCTCGGCGCATTTGTTACCGCCATGGCCGCCGTAGGTAATGATCACCGCAGGCTTGCCGTTCCACTCCTTGTAGAGGTGATCAATCGCGTTTTTCAGCACCGCGGGATAACCCCAGTTGTATTGCGGCGTGACAAAGACGATGGCATCCGCGCCGGCAACCTTTGCACTCCACGCCTGCGTATGCGCTTGTACGTAACCGTGCGCGGCGGGGATGCCGGGCTCGTCATCCATGGGCAGCGACCATTGCGACAGATCGATCAGCTCATAGGCGAAATCCGTGCACGATCGCCCGATGCCGGCAACCCATTCGGAAACGGTCGGGCAAATCCGGCCGGCGCGGGTGCTGCCCATGATGAGAAGTACGTTTTTGCTATTCATGCCGCGCTCCATTAGTTGTACGATACAAGTAATGGTAAGCCGGTATGGGAGGCAAGTAAAGCATGCGTGATACACGTAATTTGGACGAGCTGGCGAGCGCACTGATTGATCTGGTCGGGTCCATGAACAGCCCTCGTCAGGACGATATTCTGCTGCGCGAAGCTGGCGTCTCGCTCGACAGGGCGCTGTTTCCGCTATTGGTTCGCCTGAACGCCTACCCATCCATGGGCGGGGCAGCGCTGGCCGAGCACGTGGGTCGCGATCCGTCCACCGTCAGCCGGCAGATCGCCAAGCTGAAGGAACTCGGTCTGGTCAATCGCCAGGCTGGCGCCAGCGACATGCGGATCAAGGAGGCGGTCATCACCAAGGCCGGGGCCCAAACCATCGAGGCGCTTACGCTGGCCCGGCGACGGCTGCTGGATCAGCTTTTGGACGGCTGGACCAAGGATGAGCGGGTCATGCTGTCGAAGCTGCTTCGACGATTTTCGAACGCGATGCGGGACAAGCAAAAGGAGCTTTGAGAACCACGTCCACTTGCTATGGGTCGCGGCGATGCGCAAAGAAGCACAGCAAGAATCCACAAATCCTTGCCTGCATACACTCGTAGTGGGTCGAAGCGGCTTGCGTCCTTGAAGTATTGGCTGGTGTTGTCAGGCGGTCGAGGCGGATGTTGCAGGATCTGACACACGAAGGGCGCCGTTGCCGACGCCCTTGGGTAAGCTTGATGGCGAGAAAATCCGGGCTGTCTACTGGCAGCGCGTATTTGCCGCGCCGATCAGCCCTGTTTTTCGAGCGCTTTCACCGCGTCCAGGGTTTCCTGTACGTGCTTGGTCGGGCTGAGGCTGGAATAGACGTGAGTGATCTTGCCGGACGGGGCGATCACGTACGAGGTACGGTCCGACAGGCTGGGTTTGACGAACAGCGTGGCGTCATATTCCTTGGCGATCTTCGCGCCTTCGTCGGCGGCGACCGGGAATTTGCCGCTGCAGTGATCGGTTTCCTTAGAGAAATCCGCTAGCTCCGACGTATGGCCGGCGGTGACGCCGATCACGGTGGCGTGCAGCGCCTTGAACTGATCGATGGCCTGCGAGAACAGATGCGCCTCGATGTTGCAGCCGGAAGTATGTGCAGCCGGGAAGAAATACACCACGACCGGGCCTTTCTTCAACGTATCGGCAAGATCAAAGGTAAAAGGCTGGCCGGCGAGATAGGCCGGTGCGGTGAATTCCGGCGCCTGCGTGCCTTCTTTCAGTGCGGCAAAAGCGGGCGCGGCGAGGGTGGCGCTGGCAACGAGGCTGAGGGCGGCAAATTTCAATAACGATTTCATGGGTGGGTTTCCTGCGCGGGCGGACGGGTCAAAAGGGTTATACGCCATAACGGCCCCGCCGGATGCCATTGGCAGCGAGCAGGTTGATTCAGTGCTGCTAAATTACGGCATTCCTCGTCATTGTGCTGGAGCCCTGCATGTCGCGTGTCCTTTTCGCTGGTTTGTCTGCTGCTGTGCGTCTCAAAAATGCGCGCCTCGCCCTGGCGGTATCGATGGCGCTCTTCGCGGGCGCCGTCAGCGCGCAACAGTCGCGAGCCGACAATGTGCCGCCGCCGCAGGATGTGTCGTATCCCGGCACCATCGTTCTGCACGTCGATGCCAACGACACGGCGCAGGGCATTTTCCGCGTGCACGAAACCATTCCGGTGAAAGCTGGCGCGCTGACGCTGCTGTATCCGCAGTGGATTCCCGGCGATCACTCGCCGAGTGGCCCGATCGCGATGCTCGCTGGTCTCAAGGTCGCAGCCGGCGGCAAGCCGCTGATGTGGAAGCGCGACAAGTACAACGTGTTCGCCTTTCATCTCGATGTACCGGACGGCGAATCGAGCATTGATGTCGAATTTCAGTATCTGTCCGAGCGCCGCGACGGTTTCGAGATCACCGATCGCATGATGGACATGGAGTGGAGCAAGGTGTCGCTGTATCCGGCCGGCTATTTTTCGCGCGGCATCACCTTTGCGCCCAGCGTGACGCTGGCGCACGGCTGGCAGCTCGGCACGGCGCTGGAAACGGCATCGCAATCGGGCGACACCATGACGTTCAAGCCGGTGACGTTCAACAATCTGGTGGATTCCCCGATCTACGCCGGCCAGTACTTCAAGCGCGTCGATCTCACGCCGGCGGGTGGCGCGCCGGTGCATCTGGATATTGTGGCCGATGCGCCGAAGTATCTGGAAATGACGCCGGAGCAGCTGAAGGTGCATCGGGCGCTGGTTACGCAGGCGACCACGCTGTTCGGTTCGCACCATTACGACCACTACGACTTTCTGTTTTCTTTGTCGGATGAGTTGGGCGGCAACGGCACAGAGCATCATCAGTCCAGCGAGGACGGTGAAGGCGCGGATTACTTCACCGCCTGGAGCGAGAATGCACCGGAGCGCGATCTGCTGGCGCACGAGTACACGCATTCGTGGAACGGCAAATTCCGCCGTCCAGAAGATCTTTGGACGCCCAACTTCAACGTGCCGATGGGCGACTCCTTGCTCTGGGTTTACGAGGGGCAGACGCAGTACTGGGGTTTTGTGCTGACGGCACGTTCGGGCATGTGGTCGCAGCAACAGTTCCGTGATGCGTTGGCGATGACGGCCGCCAATTACGAGCGCAATCGTGCCGGCTTTGCATGGCGCACGCTCGAGGACACGACGAACGACCCCACCGCCGCGCATCGCTCCAGCCTGCCGTATCGCAGCTGGCAGATGAGCGAGGACTATTACAGCGGCGGCCAGATGATGTGGCTGGAGGTGGACAGCAAGCTGCGCTCGCTCACGCATGATCACAAGTCACTCGACGATTTCGCTCACGCGTTTTTTGGCGTCGAGAACGGCAGCTATGTGACCAAGACCTACACCTTCGATGACGTCGTTGCCGCCTTGAACGGCGTGGCGCCTTACGACTGGGCCAGCTTTCTGCATGCACGTGTCAGCGTGCTCAACCCGCCGCTCAACGGTATCGACGGCACCGGCTGGAAGCTGGTCTATACCGATAAGGAAAGTGACTACGAGAAGCAGTACAACAGCCGGCCGGAACCGGCGCGCCACCTGTACAACTTCACCTGGTCGATCGGCCTGACAATGGCTGACAAGGGGGTGATCAACGACGTCAATTGGAACGGCGCGGCGTTCAAGGCCGGCGTCAGCAGTGGCGCCACGCTGGTTGCAGTGAACGGGCAGGACTATTCGAACGACGTGCTGAAGGAAGCGATTACCGTGGCCAAGGACAGCAAGTCACCGATCCAGCTGCTGCTGAAATACCAGGGTGGCTTTCGCACCGTCTCCGTGGATTATCACGGCGGCCTGCAGTACCCGCATCTGGTACGCGTCGAAGGCACGCCGGATTATCTGAGCCAGATAGGTGCGGCGAGAAAATAAGCCGAAGCCGTCGCGTTTCGGCTCATTGCCAACTAACGCCGTCGATGGCACGGCGTTGTTTTCATCTTGCTCATCCGGCAGGTGCCTCATAGGGACACCAACGAGGACCTGGCGGTTTGAGGCTGGATAGTCGGCGTATGACCGTCAGCCTTGCTTGTTACCACTCGCAATGTGATCCAGCGTTTCCAGCGCGTCGTCTGGCAGGACGATATCGACCGCCGCCAGGTTCTCGCGAAGATGCGTTACCGACGAGGTGCCCGGAATCAGCAGGATGTTCGGTGAACGCTGCAGCAGCCACGCAAGCGCAACCTGCATGGGCGTGGCGTCGAGCGTTGCGGCGACGTCGGAGAGTGCCGTCGATTGCAGGGGCGTGAAGCCGCCGAGCGGGAAGAACGGCACATAGGCGATGCCCGCAGCGGCAAGTTCGTCGATCAGCGCATCGTCGCCTCGGTGCACAAGGTTGTACTGGTTCTGCACCCCGACAATCTCAGCGATGGCGCGCCCTTCGGCGACCTGCTTGCGCGTCACGTTGCTCAGGCCGATATGGTGAACCAGGCCTTGGCGCTGGAGTTCGGCCAGTGCCGTCAGCGGTGCCTCGAGCGAGCCCTCGGCCGGGCCGTGCACATCGAACATCAGACGCAAGTTGACGACATCCAGCGCGTCGCGTCCGAGGTTGCGCAGATTGTCATGCACGGCACGCGTCAGTTCATCCGCGGAGAACGCAGGATTCCATGAGCCGTCGTCGCCCCGGCGCGCGCCGATCTTGGTGACGATGACCAGATCATCGGCGTACGGGTGCAGCGCTTCGCGAATGATCTGGTTGGTGACGTGCGGACCGTAAAAGTCGCTGGTGTCGATGTGATCAATGCCGCTGGCAACCGCTTCGCGCAATACCGCCAGCGCGCCATCGCGGTCTTTCGGCGGGCCGAACACGCCCTTGCCGGCGAGCTGCATGGCGCCGTAGCCCATGCGTTTTACGGTGCGATTGCCCAGCTTGAACGTGCCGGCTTTGCGGATGTCTGTCATGGTCTTTCTCCTCAACGAAGACCTGAAATATAGACACTCGGCGCTTGTATGATAACCAGGCTAAATCGGCACGGGCCGTATGGAAAATCGAACAATGCCGCCGAATCTTGCAGATCTCACGGCCTTCGTTGCGGTGGCTCGGGCTGGCGGGTTCCGCGATGCCGCCCGCAAGACGGATGGCAGTGCTTCCAGTCTGAGCGAGGCGGTGCGTCGTCTCGAGAGCACGCTCGGCGTACGGCTGCTTAACCGCACCACGCGCAGCGTCATGCCCACCGAAGCCGGTGCGCGACTGCTCGACAGGCTTGGCCCGGCGCTGGGCGAGGTCGAGGCCGCGCTGGATGTGGTCAATGGCTTTCGTGACCGGCCGGCCGGCACGCTGCGGCTCAATGTGCCGGTGAGCGCGGCGCGGCTGGTGCTGCCGCAGATCGTGCCGCCGTTTCTTGCGGCTTACCCCGATATCCGTCTGGAGATCATCGCCGAAGACAGCTTCGTCGACGTGCTCGCGGCCGGTTGCGATGCGGGCATTCGCTATGACGAACGGCTGGAGCAGGACATGATTGCGTTGCCGATCGGTCCGCGCGTACAGCGTTATGCGACGGCGGCGTCGCCGGCTTATCTCGACCGCTGCGGTCGTCCCGAGCATCCGCGCGATCTGCTCGCGCATGCCTGCCTGCGCGGACGGTTCGCCAGCGGTGCGATGAATGCCTGGGAATTCGAGCGCGACGGCGAGATCGTGACGGTGGAGCCCTCTGGTCCGCTAGTCGTGCGCATCGGCGCCGCCACCGATCTTGCCGTAGACGCGGCCATCGCCGGTTGCGGCGTCATCCAGTTATTCGAGGACTGGCTGCGCCCCCATCTGGACAGCGGTGCACTAGCGCCGGTGCTGGAGCCGTGGTGGCAACGGTTTTCCGGGCCGTTTCTCTATTATCCGGGACGCCACCATCTGCCGGCGCCGCTGCGGGCGTTTGTCGATTTCATCCAGGCACAGCGTGCTTCGATGGAGAACTGAGAGGCGCTCGACGCATGCGGCTATTGCAGCGGCTCAGCGCCGCGTTGCCAGTACGCCATCGAGCGCCAGCTGGGCCCTGAAGCCGGCTTTCTCCAGCCGCTTGGCCACCTCGTTGGGCACATCGCGGCCGCTGGTCAGTTTGTTCGGGCTGCCGGTGTAGTGGAACATCCGTCCGCCACGACGCAGCACGCGCGCTAGCTGGTCGTAGAACACTTGCGAATAAAGCTCGCCGGCGATACCGAAGCGCGGCGGGTCGTGCAGCAGCGCATCGACGGAAGCGTCGGCGATCTGCGTGATGGCCTGCGACACATCGGCGTGGTTGAGCTGCAGGCGGCCGCCGCAGGCCAGCGCATCAGGGTCGGGCGACCACGGGTTGAGCGTGCGCAGCCACAGCACGTCGGCATTCTTTTCAAGCGAGTGGATGTGCGCCACGCCGGCTTCCAGACAGCAGGCGGCGAAGTAGCCCAGGCCGCCGCAGGTATCGAGCACCATCTTGCCGCGCGGTTCGATCAGCGCCACCTTGCGGCGGGCATCCTCGAACGGCGATTCCTTAGAGGTCGGCAGCATCTTGATGCCGTCTATCTCGAACGTCGGCGCGCCCCACTCGGTGGGTACCAGCTTGATCAGCGAGCCGGCGAAGCGCGACACCGGCGTGAACTCTTCGCCGTCCCAGTGATAGATCGTGCGGTCTTTCAGCTTGGGCGGGTAGGGATAGCTCCGCTCGCGCCATAGCCACGCGTCTGTTTCCAGTCGCGCGCTGCTGTTCGATATCCCCAGGTCCAGCGAACCGCTCCATTCACGCGCACCTACACGGCGCGCGACGAGCAGCGCTTCGGCAACTGTGTGCGTGAGAAGTGGACTGGAATGATGCGGCACGGAGGTTGCTCCCGGAGCAGCTGGCGGAAACACAGGGGCGGCGCGGCATCGTAACCCACTGGCGCGGCCGGCAAACCAAAATGCCCTCGGCCAGGCCGGCGGTGCTTGCTCACCGAGCGACCCGTCTCACCCATAGTTCAAATATGCGCGGGTCGTCGATTACGTTTGTCTTCGGCGACAGCACGCAGGCCGCGCCGGTGCAGGGTCTTCAGTTCGCTTTCGCCAAGGCGACAGGCGGCCGCCTCGCCGGTATTGGCCATCACGAAGTCGATGAACTTGCGCACGCGGCTGGGGATCTCGTTGCGCTGGGCGTAGTACATGAAAACGCCGTAGCGCTCGTTGACCTGATCGAGCATCAAGGGCACCAAGGCACCGCTGCGCAGATGGCTTGCCGTGCTGATGCTGTCGAGCTGACCCACGCCGAGGCCGTTCACCACGGCCTGCGTTTCGGCTTCGGTGTCGTTGGTGGTAAATCCGGCCGGCAGATCGCCAAAGCGCAGCTCGCCCTCGTGCTGAAACTCCCACGGCGAGATGCGGCCCGTGTTGGGGTGGCGCGCGCCGGTCAGCTGATGCGTGTCCAGATGTTCCCTGCGCGTGGGCACGCCATGTTCGACCAGATACGCCGGGTTGGCGCAGATGATCAACTGGATGCGAAACAGTTCGCGCACCACGACCTGGGCGTCCGGTGGAAAGCCGCTGCGGAAACCGATATCGATATCGCTGCCGATCAGGTCGCTATAGCGATCATCGGACAGCAGCTCAACCATGACGCCTGGATACACCTGGCGGAACGCGCTGATCAGAGGCAGCAGAAACAAGCGGCTCAGGCTCGGCGAGGCGGTGAGGCGGACGGTGCCTTGTTCTTCGGTAACGGCACGCAGCGCGTCTTGCCAGGCGTTGTTGACGGCGTCTATGCCGGGCCGAACCTTGTCGGCAAAACGGCGGCCTTCTTCGGTGAGGCTGCTCTTGCGCGTGCTGCGGCGAAACAGCTGCACACCCAATTCGCGTTCCAGCTGGCGCACCGCCTTGCTGACGGCCTGCGGGGTGGTGCCCTGTGCTGAGGCGGTGCGGTTGAAGCTGCCAAGTTCAATCGTCTTGAGAAAAGTTTCGATGGCGCGGAGTCGATCCATTGGAAACCCTTGGTTGTTATTGAAAGCCAGTATTGAGACTACTATGGTTGCTATCAACACCGTACTCTAACGAGGCTTCCATTCCCCCTTACGGAGATATCCGATGCTTCCAACTCTCAGCTATGCCGCTTCGTCGGCCAAAGCGCCGCTGGCGCCTTACCGCTTCGAGCGCCGTGATCCGCGCGACAAGGACGTGGTGATCGAAATTCTCTATTGCGGCGTCTGCCATTCCGACCTGCACACCGTGCGCGACGAGTGGGGCAAGGGCGAATACCCGATCGTACCGGGCCACGAAATCATCGGTCGCGTTACTGCCGTCGGCAAAGGCGTGAGCAAGTTCAAGGTCGGCGACATGGCCGGTGTCGGTTGCATGGTCGACTCCTGTCGCGAGTGCGCCAGCTGCAAGGAAGACCTCGAGCAGTTCTGCGAGAAGGGCGCCACCTTCACCTACGTCGGCAAGGACCGCCACGATGGCAGCGTCACCCAGGGCGGCTATTCCAGCCAGATCGTGGTGGACGAAGCATTTACCCTGCACATTTCTGACAAACTCGATCCCGCGGCCGCCGCACCGCTGTTGTGCGCCGGCATTACCACCTACTCGCCGCTGAAGCACTGGAAAGTTGGCAAGGGCAGCAAGGTCGGCGTGGTCGGCCTGGGCGGTCTGGGCCACATGGCGCTGAAGCTGGCGCATGCGTTTGGTGCCACCGTGGTGCAGTTCACCACCTCCGAGTCCAAGCGCGAGGACGCGATGCGCCTAGGCGCTGACGAAGTGGTGCTGTCCAACAACGCCGAGCAAATGAATGCTCATGCCGGCACCTTCGATTTCATCCTGGACACCGTGTCGGCCAAGCACGATCTGGACGTCTATCTGCGCATGCTCAAGCGTGAGGGCACCATGACCTTGGTTGGCGTACCCGACAAGCCGGCCGAATTGGCGGCCGGTGCGTTGATCTTCGGTCGCCGCTCGCTGGCCGGCTCGCTGATTGGCGGTATTGCCGAGACGCAAGAGATGCTGGATTTCTGCGCCGAGAATGGCATCGTCTCGGACATCGAGAAGATCAACATCCAGGACATCAACGAAGCCTACGAGCGCATGCTCAAGAGCGACGTAAAGTACCGCTTCGTGATCGACATGGCCAGCCTGAAGAAGGAAGGCGCGGCGGCCTGATTCGACCCAAGTCGTTAGCGTCATATAAAAAGGCCGCCACTGGGCGGCCTTTTTTATCGATGGACATGCGAGCCGTGGATGCTGCCTGCCTGCATCTGATGAATTGACTATTTGTGGTCGAAGTCCGTGGCCAAGCCGACGTCTCGCCATGCTTCCACCTCGGTCAGCAGGTCTTTTAAATAGTCGGTGACCTTTTCCACGCCCCACGCGCCGAGCACCAGATGGTGCGGAGGCTTGGGATGACCGACCAGGTCGATCATCGCCTGCGCGGCGAGGGCAGGGTCACCGGCCTGCTTGCCGCTGCCCTCGCTGGTGCCGCGCATGCGGGCAGCGGCGGTATCGGCGTAGTCGGCGATCTTGCTTGGGGTTTGCTTGAGCGAGCGCCCGGCCCAGTCGGTGCGGAACGGGCCGGGCTCGATGCAGGTGACCTTGATGCCAAGCGGCTCGACTTCCGCCGCCAGGCCGTCGGCCCAGCCCTCCACCGCATGCTTGCTGGCCGCATAAAAAGACGAACCAGGAAAGCCGATAAAGCCAGCGACCGACGTGATGTTGAAAATATGCCCCTTGCGCCGTGTGCGCATACCCGGCAGCACCGCCTGGGTCATGGCGAACAGACCGAAGACATTGGCCTCGAACTGGGCGCGGATTTCTTTGTCCTCGGCTTCCTCCACGGTTGACTGATAGCCGTAGCCAGCGTTGTTGACGAGGACATCAATGCGCCCAAACTTGTCCTCGGCGGCTTTTACTGCGGCCTTGATCTGAGCGGTATCGTTGACATCCAGCGCCACGGCCAGCGCCACACTTTCGTGGCCGGCGACAAGGTCGGCAACTTTGGATGCATCGCGGGCAGTGACCACCGCGCGCGCACCGCTCTCGATCACGCGCTGGGCGAGCGCGCGGCCAAGGCCGGTGGAGCAGCCGGTGATAAACCAGACGGGGGTGGACTCTGACATGGAAATTCCTCGTACGCGTGGATTTCGATTGGAACGTAAGGGTACGTCGATACAATAAAGTCATCGGCGTGAATACGTCGGAAAGCGCCTGCATCAGCTCGCAAAAAAACACGTCTTCAGAGGCGTTCCATTTCTGATACTGCTTTGCTTTTGACTGTCGGCGTATAAAAAAATAAGGCCGCTACGAGAGCGGCCTTATCGTCAAACGTCATGCCAGTGATTGATCAGCCGGCAGAGGATGCGCTCGCCGGTGCAGCGGGCTTGCTGTGCTTGTGCGAAGAATGTTCGGCTTTCTTTTTCGCTTGTTCATTGCGATACATGGCGTCGGCTACCTGCTTCTGTTCCGGCGAAAGTACGGCGTACAAATCGCTGAATGCGGAAGACAGCTTCTGCATGTTCTCTGCATGCTGCTGGGCCAGCGCGGCGTAGGACTTCATGGCGTCATCCGCATCCATAGTGGACAGCTTCTGCGAGCGATCACGGAAGGCGCCATCGGTCTTCTTGGCGTTGTCACGCATGGTCTGGGTAAACGCATCCCACTGTTTGCTCTGCTGGTCGGTGATGTTGAGCTGGCTGTGCAGCTCGCTGATGCGCTGCTCGACGACATCCGCATGTTTTTGCGCATGGCTCTTGGACTTCGAGGAGGAAGACATGGACGAACTGCTGGCAGATGCCGGCGCCTGCTGCGCAAAGCTGGCCGTAGTGAAGATGGCAAGCGACAGCAGGGCAGGCGCGGCGACTTTACGAATGGTTTGTTTCATGGATTGATGCTCCGATTCACGTGGCGTGATCGACAGCGACCCGGCAAGGGCGCGTCGCGCTGATTAGTAGCCGTTCTGCGGCGGCGGGTAGTTGTTGTCGTAGTAGACAACGCCCGGCGGCGGCGGCGGCGGCGGCGACGAATACACCACGTCCGGTGGTGGCCGTTGAGCGGAATTTGCGATTGCTGCCCCGGCCACGACGCCCAGCAGGGCACCGGCGATAAGACCACCGCCGCCACCGCCATGACCACGGCCGCGATAACCACGGTTGTCGTAGCGCGGCGCCGGCCTGCCGTGATAGCCGCCATGCCCGTAACGCTGGGCTTGCGCCGGCACGGCCGATACGGTCATGGCGATGGCAACGAACGCAACGGCGACGTAACGATATAAAGGGGTTCGAGAGGTGTTAGTCATCAACGTATCCTTCTCACTATGCTGCGTGTGTCGCGTGCATCCGGCCAGCTTCAGATGCACGCGGAATATAGATCGCCGCGGCGACAACAAACGATGACAACAAGACTGGCATGTCATCGTCTCACCGTCGACTCAGTCTATGCCAAACCGCGTGATTGAGTGCTTCACCCCTAACCATCAAAAAGCAGGGGTTCAGGGTGCATATTTGGAGGAGGAACTACTTTTTTGCGCGGCCGCTAGCCTGAGGTTACGAACACTAGAGGAAGATGACTCCTTGATCGCCGCCGCCACTGGAAGACGCTATGGCTGCACGGCTGGGGCTCTAGACTCGCGCGTGCCAGGGGTTCTCTGGTTGCAGCGAAAAATGCCAGCCGCCAACATATGCGTCCTGGATGCCAACGCAGTGAGGCGTTGATGGATATTTTTGGCGTGGCTTATGTGAGCCGGGCAACACGTTTGATGTCGGTCGAGGATATCGATCATTTGCTGGTGGCGGCACGGACAAATAATGCTACAACCGGCGTCACTGGAGTGCTTTTATTCGGCGACGGCTGTTTCTTTCAGTATTTCGAGGGCGACCGGGCCGGCGTCGCCCATGTATATGAGCGCATTCGCGACTCCAGCCTGCATACCGAACTGGTTGAGCTGGAATACCAGCGTATCCCGCGTCGCCTGTTCCGCAGATGGTTCATGGGTTTTCGCGAAGCACCGGCCAGCCTGATGCAGACGCTGAGTCAGCTGCAGTGGACGCGTGAGCTTCCCTGGGTAGAGGATCACGCGTCGGCCTCGGTCGGTATGGAACACCTGCTTTCGTTTTTGGGACCCGATGCCGATCGGGATTGACGTTGCCGCCTGCTTGAAACGCGGGCTGGTCGCCCTGGCTGGATGCCGATCTGGATCAGGCATGATTGTTCGTGGATCTAGCCTGCGCTGCGGACCTGTTTGACCGAATGGCGCATATATCTGGCCGAGCGCGCTCTGCGCCAGAAATGCCTCGGTCGCCACGGTCGCCCGGTGACTTGTCTACGGCTCCGGAAGTGCCTTCAGCAATGCCTTAAAGCTAATCCCTGAATAGCGATATCGTATGGGAAATCGAAAGGTTTCCAGGCTGGCCGTTTTGGCTAGGTGGTCCGTCAGTAATCAACGACAAGCCGGAAACCGTAATTTGCTGCGTGCATATGCAAAAAATCCGACCTTGGTGATCGGATTTTTTGCTTCATCTATTGTTTCCGGTTGTTTACATGGCCGTACATTGAGCGCCATCGCATGCAATACGCAAAGGCGGTCGGCTGTAGCACGACGCACTGAACTCGGCCTGGGTACCGTCGATTCGGGTCGTGTGGATCATGCGATTGCACTGCTTTGATGCCGCGGCATTTTGCGCTGCATTGAAGACGGGCGAGCTTACCCGGCTATCGGTACTGGCCAGAACATCGCCCGTTTCAGCTGGCGCCGCTGTTGGCGCGGAGTAGGGTTGTGCTACTGGAGCTTTTGCTGCCGGGGCTTGCGGCGAAGTGACTTCGGCCACGGGTGCTGGTATTGCTGGCGAAGTTCCCCCTGACATTGGCTGCGCAGCAGAAGAGGTCTGCGCAAAATTGCTGCTTTCTATCAAGCTGCATTCTTTGACGGCCGCGCGCCCCGTTTGTTCGTCGACGCTGTGCAACGCACTGCGCGCCGCGGCCCAGCCAATTTTTATTTCTTGCCATACATAGTAGGTATGGCCCGCTTCGGTAGAAAGCGACAGCGTCGAATCCTTCTCACTTTTGGAGGTAATGGTGTGCGTTCCTGGCGGCAACACCTGCTCAACATAGGACTTCGGACCGGTATCACCGACGGCCATGCCATCGATTAGCAGTGGCATCTTTATGGCATAACCGACAATTTCGTTTCGATAGATATAAATGGTCGCCTTGTCGGCCGTCGGAACAAAGAGCTTCGCTTGCGCGTCAGCACTTTTGCTTGCCTTTTGAACACTGGCGCAGCCGGACATAGCCAGCGCACTTATCAGCGCTGCCGCCACCAAAAGTTTACGTGTCATTCCCTTTCCCCTGTGAATATCTGAACTTTCAATCAGGAGTCGCACGACATCGCGTTGAACGCGATGCAAAAAGCTTGGAGGGACGTTGCCACTCCCCCTGTAAAAGTGGCGATGCGATCTTGGCATACCGGGCAAAAGAAAATCCATTGTTGACGCCGCGATTTTGAAGCGGTCGCTATCAGGAGTGTCATTGCAACGGCAAAAAGCAGGGCCGCTCAGATAGCGACCCTGCTTTGGGTTACTGCAGCGTATTTCGTGGATGGCCAAGCGACAGCGTTTTCTCGGTACGCTGAAATTTTTTGTGGCTATTACATGTCAGCTCGACGCTTTCCACGATGTCGCGGTCTCTTTGGCAAACTGGCGATACGAGCGCGGGGCATGGCCGAGAATCCCGGTCATGATGTCGATGGCGCCGGGTTTGGGCAGCATGCCGTCACTCTGGAAGCGCGCCAACATCAGGCGGATGTCGTAAGCGGACCACGACGGTGCGCGACTGGCCATGTTTTTTTCAAAGCCCAACAGATCGTTACCGCCATAGGCGACCGCTTTGCCCAGGATGTCAGACCAGATGGCGGCGGCGGCGTTGCCGGTGATGGCATCCGGGCCGACCAGCTCGATAACTTCGCGCGGCAATGGATTGGCCGCCTGCTGGCGCCGCAGCAAGGAGGCAACAGCAATTTCCGCGATGTCGCGCGTATCGACCATCGACACACCTAGCTCACCGAGCGGCATTGGGTAAACGCCGTTCTCCAGCGCGCCTTTCAGCATCACGTCGTTCTGCATGAAATACGACGGGCGGAGTACGGTGGCCGGCACGTTGAGTTGCTCGATTGCGCGCTCCACCGTGTACTTGCCGCTGAAGTGCGGCACGTCGGTGAATACATCGCTGTTCTGCACCGAGAAATAGACGATGCGCTGAATGCCGGCCTCTCGCGCCAGGCTCAGCGTGATTAGCGCCTGGGTGACTTCGTCGGCGACGACCGCGTTGAGAAGAAACAAGGTATCGACGCCTTTCAGCGCAGCGCGCATCGACTCGACGTCGGTCATTTCGCCGGCGACGGCGCGCACGCCTTCGGGAAAGCTGGCCTTGTCGGGGTTGCGGGTGAGGGCGTGAACGGTGGCGTTATGTGCGACCAGGCCGTTGACGACCTGGGTACCGATAGCGCCGGTGCTGCCGGTGACGAGAATGCTCATGTCATTACTCCTTTAGTTTCGGGACGGCTTTGGATGACGAGGTTTGGAGCGGGTACGAATCTACTTTGATTGTTTCATTAAAGAAACGAAAGACGCATAATCGGGACGTAAAGTCTCAAATGTGGAACGTATATGGATCTCGAAGCGCTGGCGGATTTCAATGCGGTGGCCAGTCACGGCGGCTTTAGCCATGCCGCCCGGGCTACCGGCCGGCCCAAGGCGACGCTTTCCCGGCGCGTAAAGCAGCTGGAGGATTCGCTCGGCGTGCACTTGATCGAACGCGGCGCGCGCACCCTGCGGCTCACTGACGATGGGGCAGCGCTGCACGAGCAGACCTCGGCATTGCTCGATCGCATCGATGACATCAAAGAGGCGCTGGTGGGCGATGTCGGTCTGCCGCACGGTCGCCTGCGCATCAACGCGCCGGTACTTTTTGCACAGCGAGGACTCGGCCGCATCGCCGCCCGGTATGCCGCGGCCTACCCGCAGGTGCAGCTGGAGATCACCGCCGATGATCGGTTTATCGACCCGCTGGTGGACGGTTATGACCTGGTGCTGCGCGCGAATCCGAAAGCGACTACCGATCTGGCCGGGCGCTGCTTTCTGCGCGACGAGCTGATCGTGGTGGGACACCCGTCGATCGCTCGCGCCGACTGGGACAGCGACGCCGCGCCAGTGCCTGCCGTGATTCTGAGCGGAGCACCCGACGCAGGTCCCTGGAACATCGCGCGTGACGGGCAAACGCAGTTGCTGCATACGCGTACCGTGCTGCGCCTTTCATCGATGACCATGGTGCATGACGCCGTGCTCGACGCGGCCGGCGTCGCGATGATGCCTCGCTCGCTGGTACAGGCCGATATCGATGCCGGGCATTTGCAGAACTGGGGTGGCGCGGTTGGGCGCCGTATCGAGGTGTGGGCGCTGTATGCGCCGAATCGTCACGTCAGCCGGAAAGTCTCGGCTTTTATCCGCATGCTGACGGAGCAGTTTGTCGACGGCTCACCGGAAGGTTTTCAGTCGCTGCTGAGGGTGTGATTTGAATCGAAGGCCGACGCGTTCGCATCCTGCCATTCATCAGACCAACGCCAAAAAAATACCCGACCATCGCTGGTCGGGTACAGGCAGTTTGAAAGCATATGGTTCGGCGATTCAGAACCGCATGCCGCAGTCAATCGATCAGCGCACGCCGCCGCCGGCAAGCAGCTGTTCGCCGGTCAGCCAGGCCGAATCGTCCGAAGCCAGGAACACGGCGATCGAGGCGATGTCGTTCGGCTGGCCGAGGCGACCCAGCGGCGTCTGGGCGACGGTGCCGGATTCGAAATCCGAACCGATGAAGCCGGCTGAGTGAGTGCCTTCGGTTTCGACCATGCCCGGGTTCAACGCGTTGACGCGGATCTTGCGTGCGCCGAGCTCGCGCGACAGTACGCCGGTGATCGCATCCACCGCGCCCTTGGTGCCGGTGTAGATCGCGCTGCCGGGCGGAGTAATGCGGCTGACGACGGAGCCGATATTGATGATGCTGGAACCTTCGCCCAAGTGCTTGCTGGCCGCTTGGGTGGTTAGCAGCAGGCCAAGCACGTTGATGTTGAACTGGCGATGGAACTCTTCTTCGGTGATTTCTTCCAGCGGCGAAAACGCATAGACGCCGGAGTTGTTCACCAGCACATCGAGCTTGCCGTAGTTCGTGATGGCCGCGTCGACAAGGCCCTTGGCCTCGGCCGCCTTGGAAACGTCGCCCTTCACGGCAACCGCTTTACCGCCGGCCTTGGTAATCTCGGCGACAACATTTTCCGCGCCTTCCTTGCTCGACGCGTAGTTCACGACAACCGACGCGCCTGCGGCGGCGAGGGATTTGGCAATGGCGGCGCCAATGCCTTTGGATGCGCCAGTGACGATAGCGACTTTACCGGTGAGCTTGCTCATGACATTTCCTTGGATTTGGGTGGATGATTCGTTTGGGGGAGTGGTTCTTAAATCCCGTAGTTCGTAACTTATGAACTATGGAACTAAATGTCAAGGCCTGATAGGATTTACGCCATGAGACCGCTGATCCATCCATCCATCGAAGACATCACCGTCGAGGGCATCCTACATGCGCTCGCCGATCCGGTGCGCGTGGCGATCTACGCGGAGCTGGCCAGTTCGGCTTGTGCCAATACCTGCTCGAACTTTCTGCAGGTAAGCGACCGCAATATTCCCAAGTCCACGCTGTCACAGCATTTCCGCGCCTTGCGCGAGGCGGGGCTCGTGCGCAGCGAGCGGAGTGGGGTGGAGATGCACAACACGGCGCGTTGCGCCGAAATTGAAACGCGTTTCCCCGGCCTTCTGCCGGCCATCATGAATGCATACCGCATCCAGTCGGCCGAGTGCGCCCGCGCGATGAAACGACAGGCAGCGGCCAGAAAACGGGCGGGTTAGGTCGTCACTTTCCGGATTGGCGTTGACGTCGTTTTCGATGCTGCCAGCGACGTTCAATGCACACCAGAGCGCTTCGGGTAGGTCGACGCAAAAAAGGCACGTCCTGCACGAGCAGCAGCAGACCGAGCGGCAGCATCCACAGGCCGAGCAGCGGCAGAATGCTGAAGATGCCGCCAAGCACCAGCAATAAGCCGACGGGGATGCGCACCCATCGAGAAGATGGTTTGCGCATCCATCGAAGCGATCGGCAGGCCCAGTTCGGCAGCTTTTGACCGAGTCGGTCAAGCTGGTGATCCAGCCGTTGCTGGTCATGGTTCAACGGTTTTCGGACAACGTTTACTGGCCGCCTTCTGGCGTTTTGTCTGCAGGGTCGGATGCCGCTTTTGCAGCATCACGCTCTTCGCGCTTGCGCGCGTCCTTCTCTTCCTGCTGCTTTTTCTTGGCGATTTCGCGCTGACGCTTTTCGAACGAATAATTGGGCTTGGCCAAGTCTGTCTCTCCAATAAGGGCGACCTAGTGTAATGGTCCGCGACGAATCAAGTATCGAAACCGCGTTCGCGTGATAACCGAATAAGCGATTAGGAGCGCGCGAAATACGGGCGGATGCCAGCCAGGGCAACCCTCGCGGCCTGAACGCGGACGCCGTTAGGCGCTGATGACGCTATAGTTTTCAGGCTGCCATCTATGGCGGAGTGGCGGGCTTGTTCACGATCCGACTCATCTACAGGCGCAATCAGCGTGTCGGCGTAAAGGCGCAGCGCCGTCTGCGCAGACTGCTTGAGCACCGTAGCGAGCTGGACCAGATAGCCCGGCGTTGGCGTGGTTACCGCCAGATGCAGCCACTGCAACGCCTCATCGACGCGCCCCTGATCGGCGAGAACGAAGGCGTGACTGCATTGCCCACGAAAATCACCGCCATCGGCCGAACGTTTGTACCAGTCAAAAGCCAGCGCCTTGTTGGCTCGTGTGTCCCGGCCATACTCGTGGTGTAGACCGAGAAAAATGTATTGCCCTGACTTGATTAAGCGAAGCGGCGCGCTGGAACCATCATGTCTGCCATGGCGTGAATTTGCCTTGTGCCACGTGTGAGCCGTGGCTACATCGCCTGTTTGCCGTAGCGGTACTCGGCCAGCAGCCACAGCTTGCGCTGGGTGACGGAGAAGCTGTCGGCGCGGTAATTGCCGTATTGCAGTTCGAGGCTGAAACGCTTGTTGAGCTGCGCCTTGAGGCCAATATCGGTTTCGCTGCCGTAACGCGCACCGTTGCCGCGTTCCGGATCGAACCAGTGTTGTGTGATCAGCCAGGTCATGGTGTCCCAAGGCAAGGTTCCGTGCACACCCGCATAGCGATCACGCAGACCGTAGGCTGGAATGCTGAAAACGCCGACCCACCCATCGAAACTGTGACCCGAGCCATAGGCGATATTGAAAGCGGTTTTGCCGTCGCCGCCGAGGGATTCTTCACCGAGGCGACCCGAGAACGCCGGCAATCCGTAGCTCAGTTCGAACAGGTGGTAAGGCAGGCTGAAGTGGGCGGGATTATTGGCGTAATCATTCTGGTGCGAAGCCTCAAGCGTCCATCCGATGTGGGTGCCGGAGTCGGCCAGCGGGGCCGTACCGGTCCAGCGCGCTCCGACCGTCCGTACCGAGTTTTTGGAGAGCGTGAGGTTTTTTACGAAATAGCCGTAACCGCTGAGGGTTCCCAGCGGCAGCACCTGATCGAGATGAATCAGGTGGCCGTCGAGCTTCCAGCGGCGCTGGGTGTAATCCGGAAAATCGGCACCGACGGTGCGGTTCACCTGGTTGATCCAGTCGTAGCTCAGCGTGGTTTTTTCGGCGAGCTTGACGAAGGTCGTGATGCCATCGAACGACTGCGGATTCTGCCGCCAGGGGTTGGGACTGAAGAAGCGGCTATTGTCGATTTTCAGATATTGCCGACCGGCGCGAATGCCCACCTCACCGTTGTCATAACCAAGCCACGCACTGCTGAGTTCGGTCGATCGCGGATCGGGCTCCGCCGGATACGGGGTGCGGCGTCCGGTCGTGTCATCGTATTGGCGGCCGAACAGCGGGAGCACCTTGGTGCCTTCGGCATAGGCTGCCAGATGTGGCGTAATCGCCCATAGATAACCCAGCTGTAGCCGCAGCGTATGGGCGCGGCCGGTCTTGTCAAAGCTGTCCGAATGCAGCTCGGCTTCGCGATAACGCAGTCCAAGGTAAGGCGAGCTGACGTAGGTATTTTCATCGGCATGGATGACGGATGAAAACGTCACTGCGGCGGCAACGGCTGCGTATCGGCGAAGCGTCATGGTCGCAACTTCCAGTAACAGGAAATTACGTTGTAGCTGTTTTCAGCTATTCGGCATAAAAATATTTCGTCATGTCTATATGGCAAAGCGTGATGACGGGGAAATCAGCGCTTCATGAAATCAGCGAAGGCACGCAGATAATCAGGATGCCAGCGCGACAGCGCCGGACGGTTTTCGATGATGTCGTTTGACGCCCAGCGGATGCGCTTTTCATCGGTCACCCGATCGACGTCGTTATCCGGGCAAAGTATGTAAAAGTCGCCGCGGGCTAGTGCTGGCAGCATGAAATCGACAACCTGTTCGGCCGTCCAAGAAGCCGCCGGTCTTTCAGTGACGCCGCGCGCTTTGGTAAACCCGGTATAGGTAAAACCGGGAATCAGCAGATGCGCCGTCACGCGTTCACCCGTTGAAAGCAGCTCATGCGCGAGCGACTCGGTCAGCGCGCGCGATGCCGCCTTGCTGACGTTGTAGGCCGTGTCGCCAGGCGGCAGCGTGATGCCTTGCTTCGAGCCGGTGTTTATCACCATGCAAGGCCAGCTGGCCTTGATCATGTCTGGCACAAACAGTTGGACGCCGTGCAGCGCGCCGCCAAAGTTGATGTCGAGTGTGGACTTCCATTTGCCGATGTCCACAAACAGGCCGCCACCGCCTTCGCGCGCGGCGTTATTCATCAGCACCGCCACCTCGCCAAACGCATCGGCTTCGGCTTTCACGCGCGCCATGTCGTTACGTTCGCTGACATCGGCCTTCACGGCGCGTGCGCTGATGCCGGCCGAGGTGAGATTTGTCAGCGCGCGCTCCAGCGAATCGGCGTCGATATCAACCAGCACCATCCGCATGCCGGCTTCACCCAGCCGGCGCGCGGCCGCGAGCCCAATGCCGCTGGCGGCGCCAGTAATGATGGCAACGCGGCCGGAAACAATAGCGGGATGGCTGGGCATGATCGTGGGCTCTGTTTGTTGTAATGACGCGTCAATTTAGCGCCAGCCGCGTGATTCTTTCCTGTTGATGTATACGCTGCCTATCGATACCCCCCGCTCCTTACTGCATCGCGCGTCATGCACCTTGTTCGCTGGTTCAAAGTGCCGTATCGCCGACGGGCGCCGTATAGTGGCTGCTCGCTATAGCCAGGTCATGACGAGGATGAGCTTCGATAGTGAAACATCACCGGTTGGCCATCTCGATACGCCCGTCAATGCGCTGGTGACCGGTGCCAGCAGCGGTATCGGGCTAGCCATGGCGCGGCTGCTGCTGGAAAACAGGCTCGTTGCTCGCGTCTTCGCCGTGTCGCGTTCGGTATCAACGTCGGATTCGCTGACACAGCTTCATCAGTCGCATGGCGACAGACTTCAGCGGCTGGCGATCGACATCAGCGATGAAACGCAGCTGTTGCGCTTGCAGCGAAACGTCGGTGAACAGGTGGATAGCCTGCACTTGGTCGTCAACGCAGCGGGCCTGCTGCACGGCCATGACGTGCAGCCGGAAAAGGCTGTTGAACAGATTACGGCAGCCAATCTCGGCCGCGTGTTTGCGCTCAATGCGTTTGCGCCCATCCTGCTGGCCAAGGCCTTGATGCCGCTGATGGAGCATGGCCATTCCGCCGTATTCGCTTCGCTGTCGGCGCGCGTGGGCTCCATCGCCGACAATCGCAGCGGCGGCTGGTACGCCTACCGCGCCTCCAAGGCAGCGCAGAACCAGTTGATGAAGACCTTTGCCATCGAGCTGGCGCGACGCAATCGCAAGGCGTGCTGCCTGTTAGTGCATCCTGGTACGGTTGATACGCCACTTTCGGCGCCGTTCAAGGCGCGGGTTCCGGCGGAGAAATTATTCACCACGGATCGAGCGGCAGCGCAGCTGCTGAAAATCATCGCGCGCAGCACGCCGGCCGACAGCGGCCGCTTCATTGCCTGGGATGGCCAGGACGTTCCGTGGTGATGCGCGGCATGTTCGGCGACGGATGACGGGTACTCCTCACGGTCTGGATGTGCTGGGCGAACCCAGCCGGCTAACGACTTTGGTCGGTTTTTGTTTCACTGAGTGAGTCGCGGAGTTTTTCCAGCGTCGGTTGAATCAATGTTGGATCGCGCATGGACTGACGCGCCGCACCGAGCGCTTTGCGCACGTTCCCGGGTTTTTCGCTGCGATGGATCAGTGCGACGGCGGGCGCACCGCATTCAGACAGTGTGTCGATCCAGTCAGCCGGCTGCGCGACGTGCAGGCGCCGAGTCAGCAATCTACTTGCGCGAAAAGCCGGCGCGACGCTGTTTACCCTGGCGAGCGCCGAGACAAAGTCCTCGGCATCACGGGCCGGCGTGGTCGGGTCCAGCGCATCGGCGAGCATGGCGAGCGCATCGGCAATTCGCCGTCGCAGCATGCCGGTGGATCGCACGGGCAGTACAAACCATGCCGCGGCGACGCCAATCACGGCGCCGATGACGATTTCCTCCAGCCGCAGCGCAAGCATGTGCTGCGCCCGCTCGCCCTCAAAACCCTGCAGCAACGCGAGTGCCAGCGTGACGAATAACGCCCACCACGCATAGCCCAGCGGCCGCAGCCAAAGGCCCAGGAATACCGATATCAGGATCAGCGCGACGACGGTTGCATCGTGCGAGCCTGCGTGAATGGTGAAGGTGATTGCGGCGAGGGTGCCGGCACCGGCGCCGGCCACGCGCAGCACGCTTTTGTAGGCAACGTCCAGCCGGCCCTGGTTGCCGCTGCCAACGATAAACGCGGTCAGTACGATCCATGCCCAGCGCTCGGCAAAAAACACGTAGCCGACAATAAAGGAGGCGCTGAGTGCGATGGCCATCTGGACGGCCATTCGGGTACTCGCCATCGGGCGCATGGTGCTGGGCGTCCGCGGCGCTGCGGCGACTTCTTTCGATGTGCCGACGGGCGGAAGCCAGTTCAGGCGGCGCCCCAGCAGATGAAAGGCTGTGACCCAGAAGAGCGCCAGCAAAGCCACGACCACCGGCAGAACGAGCGCCATTGCATGGCTGATCCGCGTCGTCGGTACATACGGCGTGGTGAGAATCACCGCAAAGGGCAGCGCAATCAGCGAGCCGGCGCGTCGTACCAGCGGGCCGAATCGACGCAACCATATCGACAGCGATATGGCCCCAACGAAAGCGATCGCGCCGAGCCATGGAGCGCGGTACAGCAACAGGGCCACGCCGAGCGCAGCGACGCTGACAGCGGGTAGGGTAATGGCGGCCTCCAGTCGCCCCCGAACGTCCCGATCAAGCTGGCTGCGCGAGAGCGAAATACAAAGCACGACCGCCAGTATGGCGGGGCCAGGTTCCGGGTCGATCATCAGCGCGCAAAGCATCGTGATCAACGCGGCCAGCATGGTCACGACGGCTTCGCGCAGCGCGAAGGATCACATCAGCGGTCATGAGCATGCAAAGCGGAGTCCCTGCCGGTGCGGCGCATCGAGGTAGTCAACCGCTGAAAGGTTACCAAAGGTGCAGGGACCGGCAGCAAGCGCCATCGAAGAAAAAGCCCCGACCACACTGGCCGGGGCTTTTTCCCAAGAACACGCATCCATGCGCGGGCGCTTCCGTGTGCGGGAAAAGTTACTGCCTGGGCGTCGTGCCACCGGTGTTGTGGGATACGGCAGTTTTCGACGCTTGCGAAACGGCGTTGCCGCTGGCGCTGCCGATATTCGCCGACACCTGACTGACGATGAGACTGCCAAAACCGGTGGTGTAATCCCAGCCAGTGGCGGCCGTCTCGCCGCTGTTATTGCCCGAAGTCACATCGTGGAAATCGCCCGTGTTGGCTGCCGCATCGGCGTAAAGCAGCGGTGCGGCAAAACCCAGGCCGCTATTGGATTGCAGGATGCGCGCCCAGGAGCCGACAAACAGCGGCGAGGCGAGGCTGGTGCCGCCAATCTGCTGATTGGTCTGGCCGTCGACAATGACCAGCGAACCGGAGTCCGGGCTGGCGTCAAAGGCGATATCGGGCACTCCGCGATAGCTGGAGCTGCCGTTTTGGCCGACCCCTTGCTGCCAGCTCGGTATTGCCTCGATAGTGCTGACGCTGCCGCCGGTGGCACCTTCGCTCTCGCTCAGGTTGTTCCACACCGTCTCCTTGGTCCAACTGGTGCCACTCGTGTACAGCTCCGTGCCGCCCACGGCGACAACATAAGGCGAGCTGGCCGGATAGCTGGGTGTAATGCCGCCATCGCCGCATTCATCTGCGCCGGAATCACCGGAAGACACGGAGAACGTCTGTCCTTGGGCCGCCGCCTGCTCGAAAATCTGGTCATCAGTCGCGGTATCGGCGTCTGTTTCGCATTCGCCCAGCGACACGTTAATCACCGGCACAGCATTTGCCGACACGACGGCGTTGTAATCGGTGCTCAGCGCAGCGTTGCTCAGCGATGTGGCGTCATACAGGACGAGCTTCTGCACACCGCCGCTGATGCCGACGATGTCCTGCGTATCCAGATCCCATTCGCCATCGCCGCTGGTGTCGCTGCTGCCGCTGCCTACAACGTCCACGGTTACGCTGGGCAGACCGTTGTTGGAGGTGAACTCCGCCAGGTCACTCTTGACGTTGGTCATGCTGCCTTCGGTAATGACACCGACCGGAATCGACGTCGCCGCGCTGAGGCTGCTGGCGCCGTAGATATCGGCAAAATCGGTCGGGTTGTGTCCCGTAGCCGAGCCACTGGCATTGGTATGCACGGCATTGGGGTTGAGCCGCTTGACGAAGGTGTGTGCCATGTGAACCGTCTGCAAACCGCTCACCTCCAGCACCGAATCCTGCAGCGCAGCGGGTATGCGCACATCGTTGTCGTTGGCGAAGGCATCGCGACCGTCTGCGGTATGCACGTGAACGAAGGTGGTGTTGAACGCGGCTTGCGCGACGTCCGCCCGGCCGTCACCTTCCACCAGCAGATTGTTAGGGGCGATGGTCACGCCGGTGAAGCCTGCCTTGGTCATGTAATTGGCAACCGCCTGCGCTTGAGCAGCTGTCGGCCCGTATTGCGACTTGAACTGCGCTGGCGTGAGCGGCGCATGGCCTGGCGTCTTCAAGTAAGCCTTGAGCTGATCTTGGTTGCGCAGCTTCAACGACATGACGACGTGCATGGGTTGGGCTTGAGACAGCGCACCGACAACCGCGTCGCCCTGGCGCAATGCGGTTGCGTGCTTGACCGTAATCATTGATGTATTGATGGCACCGCTATTTGATGAGTTCGCGTAGGCAGAAGACGCCATGACGACCGCCATGGCGGCAATAAGTGATTTCGTACGAAAATGACTCGGCATTATGTGATGACTCCCTAGGTAGTGAGCATTCAGCCTGCTAAGTGGCCAACAAGCTCATGCAAGTTCTGATGCAAGTCACCACACCGAAAAACCGCATGTTGCCCGTGAATTGCCTGCGCTTTCCGTTCCATTCGTTTTCTCGAAGACATGCGTAAGTCGATTGACGGGGCTGTTCGATTTACGCATTTCGTCAGGGACATCGCCATTGGCACAGGTGGCTAATTCGTCGTCAGTAAATCGACGAATCAAATTCAACTTACTCATCAACAAAATGATCGTCTATAAGAATTAATCTTGGTCAATTAATAAATATTAATGGATGTTCATTGATGTGATATAAATGCAAACGCAAAGTTATATATGCAATTACATTTATTTAATATTAATAATGCCTGATTATTGAGCGCCAGATTGCTCTGGTCGCATGTCGGATTCGGCACGCGAGGTGGTTATAGACCGCGTGAGCGTGCAGGCCGGAATGCAATGGTGTTGGTTGAAAGACGAGGTGTTTCAACATAGGCCCTGCTTCAACAGGCAAGTTTTGTAGGTGATCGTCAAAAACGACGAGTCCCGCTGGCATCGTTTCCATCGCCAGCGTCGTTGCTACTCCCGCGGCGATAGGACTATGGTGCCGATGCCGCAGGGCACCTATCCCACGAGGAGAAAGCGATGTTTGATATGAAGAATCTCGGCCGCCTGAAAAAGCTCGATGAAAACGCTCCCGATGCGATGAAAGCGTTCTGGGCCTTTGACAAGGCGGCATTTGCCGAAGGTGCGTTATCCGCTCAGCAAAAGCAGATCATTGCTGTAGCGGTTGCACTGACAACGCAATGTCCGTATTGCATCGAACTCCACAACAAGGCCGCGCGCGACGCGGGTGCTACCGATGCACAGCTGACGGAAGCGGCTCTTGTCGCCGCCGCTATTCGCGCTGGCGGCGCGGTGACCCATGCCACGCACCTGTTCCAGGGCTGATAAATTCGGCGGCCCTTGGGCGAGTTTCGGCGCAGCCCTTCAGCCAGACAAGTAGCAGCACAAGCACCCGGTCCTTGCGCATTTTCGGCAGGTTATTTCAAAGCGCCACCTGATCAGGCAATGCGGCATGAAACCCGGCTGGCCGTTGCCGTAAAGCAGACGCGTCGCCTATTTTGGATGCACCCTCGTATGATGGCTTGCAACCGGTCGGCGAACGCGGCAGGGTAGCTGAAAAGGGGATTTCCAGCGGTTGGTTTTGATGGGGCACACATGCTGATCGAGTCAATGAGATTGGCGCAAGCTGTTGTTGTCCGCATGCCACGACGGAGTCTGCAAGATGGCGCTTCAGACAATGCAATCGAGCTATGACGTCGGCGGCGTACTGCTATCGATTTTGATTGCGGTGTACGCCTCTTACGTCGCCTTCGATCTGGCGCGACGTGTGCGCGGGGGCGATCGTGGCTCGGTCATTTTCTGGACGATTGGCGGCGCGCTGATCATGGGGACGGGCATCTGGGCGATGCACTTTGTCGGCATGCTGTCCATGAATCTGCCGATCGTCATCATATATAACGAGCCGCTGACGCTGGTGTCCTGGCTTGTCGCCGTCGCGGTGTCGGTGGTTTCGCTGCGCATTGCAGCACGCGAACGGCTGAGCCGTTCGGCGTGGATCATCGGCGCGCTGTCGATGGGCGCCGGTATTTGCGGCATGCATTACATCGGCATGACCGCCATGATGCTGGTGCCGATTATCGTGTGGAATCCGTGGCTGGTTGCCGCCTCGGCGTTGATCGCGGTATTTGCCTCGGCCTTGGCACTGCGGGTGTTTTTCGCCATGCGGCGGCTGCAAGGCATACGCGCTTACGTCACTCAAGGCGCGGCGGCGGTGATCATGGGCTCGGCTATCGTCGGCATGCACTACACGGGCATGGCGGCCGCGAGTTTTCCATCCGGTGCCCTGTGCCTGGCGAGAAGTGGTCTGGGTGGCCACAACCTTGGCACGATGGTGGTACTGGCCACGTTGATGCTGCTGTCGATCACACTTTTCACGTCGATGCTGGACGCGCGTCTGCAAACGGTTTCCGTGCGCATGGCGTGGTCGTTGAAGGAAGCCAACGACCAGTTGCAGAGGGCGAACACCGAGCTGCAACGCATGGCTTTTCGCGACCCGCTGACGGGCCTGGCGAACCGGGCGTTGCTGGAGGAGCGCCTGGATCATGCGCTGAAGCGCATCCAGCGCAGGGCAGTGGACGCCAATGCGCCGGCAAGCGCACAGCTGGCCGTGTTGTTCATCGATCTCGATGGCTTCAAACCGGTCAACGACAGCTATGGTCACGCGGCCGGCGATCACATGCTGCGCCAGATTGCCGACCGGTTGAACAAGCTGGTCCGCATCACCGATACCGCCGCACGCATCGGCGGCGATGAATTTCTGATACTGCTGGAGGAGATCCATGGCGAGCAGGCGGCCGTGCTGCTTGCCGAGCGCATTTTGCGTTCGCTGTCCGCGTCGCTGCAGCTGGTCGATCGCCGGGTATCGCTTTCCTGCTCGGTCGGCATTGCCCTTTTTCCGGACCATGCCGAACGGGATCGCCTCATCAGCTGCGCCGATGCCGCCATGTACGCTGCCAAGCACAACGGCGGAAACACGTACGCGCTTTATGAGCAACACATGCAGTCCACCTCGTCCGGCCAGATGGAAATGCAGCAGGCGTTGCGTAGCGCCGTTGGTCGGCATGAACTGGAGCTGCACTACCAGCCCAAGGTCGATGCGGTTGACGGGAGCATGCTGGGCGTCGAGGCATTGCTGCGATGGAACAGCGCGAGCCTGGGTGTCGTGCCGCCAAACGAGTTCATTCCACTGGCGGAACGCTTCGGCCTGATCGTCCCGATCGGCGACTGGGTCATTGAGGAGGTCTGCCGTCAGTCGGCGCGATGGTCCCATGCAGGCATTCACATGCATGTGGCGATAAATCTCTCCGGTTATCAGCTGCGCCAGCCGGATCTAGTCGCGCGCATGGCCCAGCTTTTCCATACCTATCGGGTCGACCCGAAACAGATAATGTGCGAAGTCACGGAGTCGGTCGCCATGGAAGATACCGCATCGACACAGCGCGTATTGCGCCAGCTTTCCGAGCTTGGCGTGCTGTTATCCATCGATGATTTCGGCACCGGGTACTCGAGCCTTGCCTACCTGCGCCAGCTGCGCGTGCAGCAGTTGAAGATCGATCGCAGTTTTGTCAGGGATCTGGACACCTCCGCCGACGCGCGCGCCGTTGTCGATGCGGTGATCAGGCTGGCTCATTCGCTGGGTTTGCGTGTAGTGGCCGAGGGTGTGGAAACTGCCGAGCAGCGCGTTGCCTTGTTCGAGCTGGGCTGCGACGAACTGCAGGGTTTCTATTTTGCGCGGCCGATGACGGCAGACGCATTGGTCAAGTTTGGCGTGGCGGCGGCTTTGGCAAGCTGATCCGCCATGAGGATTGGTGCCACCGAACGATCGCGTGGCTGATCGCAAGGCTGCATTCAAATAGATGGCTGAATGCGACGTCGACGAAGGAGCAATCTATCGCCGTATAAAGAACGGTCGCGGCAGGCTGACATCTGCATCAAAGGTGATTGCGTTCGTGTCACTCTCTAAAAGTCCTATTGCCAAGGTATCCGGTGCTGTCTAGATTCGAACGGCTGCAGAACGAATCGAGGCATGCAGTGCAAGACGAACGCGACGGGTTCTTGCGTCGTTCTTACTCATGAAAACCGGAGAGATGAACTGTGAAATTACGGTCCGACAGCTTTGCAAACAGCAGTAGCACCACGTTCAAGAAATCCGTTCCTGCCTTGCTTTTCGCGAGCGCGCTGGCGTTTGGTTTTGCCGCGCAAGCCGCTGAAACAGTCGCTGGAAGCAATCATCTTCTCAATACCAATCTGCCTGCCGCGGTGTCGTCCGGACAGGTCGCGCGATTGAGCGTGATGGATCAGACCAAGACCATGAAGCTTGGCTTGATTCTGCCGCTGCGCAATGAAGCAGAGCTCGACAGCCTGCTGCTGCAGCTGCGCGATCCGCAAAGCCCCAATTATCATCACTATCTTTCCTCGGACGAGTTTACGGCGCGCTTTGGCGCTACCCAGGCGGATTACGACGCCGTGGTCGCGTGGGCCAAGGCCAGCGGTCTGACGGTGACGCAGACCACGGCGAATCGCCGCGTCGTCGATGTGCAGGGCTCGGTCGCCGCCATCAATCGCGCCATGCACGTGCAGCTCGGCAACTACCAGCATCCGACGGAAGGTCGCACGTTCTTTGCGCCCGATCGCGAGCCGACGGTCGACCTGGCGGTGCCGTTGCTGGATATCACCGGTCTGACCAACGTCAACCTGCCGAAGAATCATCTAGTACATGGCGACAATGCGCAGCACATGAACGCGATCAAGGCGACGCACGGTTCCGGCCCGTCGGGTGAATATCTGCCGAGCGATATGCGCGCGGCGTATTACGGCTCCGGCTCGCTGACGGGTGCCGGCCAGACGGTCGCCGTGTTTTCGTACGACGGCTACAAGTCCGCCGACGTGACGCTTTACTACAGCAAGACCGGCATGAAGTCTTCGGTACCAATCAAGAACGTGCTGGTCAACGGCTACAGCGGCGTGTGCGATGCGGGCGACGGCAGCGGTACGTCGAAGTGCGACGATGGCGAGCAGGTGCTCGATATCGTCAACGTCATCGGCATGGCGCCCGGGCTCAGCCAGGTGATCTTCTACGAGGGTTCCAGCGCTACCGACATCCTCAATCAGATGGCCACCGACAACACGGCCAAGGTAATCACCAGCTCGTGGGGCGGCGGCGATTTCGGCAGTGCCGACGACGCGATCTACAAGCAGTTCGCGGCGCAGGGGCAGACCTTCCTCAACGCCAGCGGTGACGACGGCGCCTACAACGCCAGCACGTGGCTGCCGCCATCGCTGGATCCGAACATTCTCGATGTGGGCGGCACCGATCTGGTGACCTCCGGCCCGGGCGGCACATGGACCTCGGAAACCGGCTGGTCCGGCAGCAGCGGCGGGTATTACAAGCAGGCAGGTTATGCGACACCGTCCTACCAGAAACTCAGTGGTGTGATCACCAGCACCAACAAGGCTTCGACCACGTACCGCAACGACCCGGATATCGCGGCCGAAGCGAACTTCGATAATCCCACCGTCAGCAACGGCACGTTCGAAACCGGTTACGGCGGCACCAGCTTTGCCGCGCCGCGTTGGGCTGGCCTGCTCGCACTGGCCAACCAGCAGTCGGTGGCGGCTGGCAAGAGCACGCTGGGCTTCATCAACACGAAGATCTACACCGTGGCGGTGGGCAGCAACTACAAGAGCCTGTATCACGACATTACCAGCGGCAAGAACACGCCGGACGAGGGCAGCGGCGCAGGCTACAGTGCCGTCGCCGGTTTCGATCTGGTGACCGGCTGGGGCAGCCCGCAAGGACCGGCCCTGATCAATGCGCTGACGCAGTGATCGTTCCGCATCCATAAACCGCAAGCGGTTGTTTGGACAATTGATAGAGAGCTTCAGAGGGCCGCTCGGTGCGGCCCTCTTTTTTGCCGGGACGAAGGCGAATCAAGCAGGCAGGCTTGGTCAGCGGTAAAGCCAGTGAAAAAGCGTGGAATGACATCATGGCAACGGTTCATTGTCGAAGCATGAACATGGTGGTGTCTCGATGAGCGCCTGACATCCCGGCTGGCGGCGGCGGTGGTCTCGGCTCCGGGGCGGTCAACGATGCACGAGCCACTGGCGTTGCAGTGATATCCCCATCGTTTGCCGCGATGGTTTGACATAGGCCCTACCGGATTCCCGTAATGCAGCAGCACCAGCCATGCCACGATTCATCGCGATGCCATCGGCGACGCGTCGCGGGCCTGAGCGTGCTGCTTTTCTTTTCGTGTCTTCTTCTGTCATTCCATGCCTTTGCGGCGCAGTCGGCTGATTCAACCGATGAAAACAACGCGGAAAATAAAAATGCCTATGTATTTCGCGAGCATCTCGTATCTTATCCGGTGACCGGGGACAGCATCGAAGCCTTGCGCCGTTCCATCGACAGTTACCGAATCGTCGATGCTTCCGGCAAGCGCCACGATGCCGATACCCGGTCCAATATTCACTGGACCTACACCACCGCCAGCGATGCGTCGGGTTGTTCGTTGGTGTCCTTCCACACCACGCTGGACGTGCAGATCACCTTGCCGCAATGGCAAGCCTCGGCCTATGCATCCGATGAGCTGAGACAGCACTGGGCCGATTACATGAGCGCCCTGCGCGTGCACGAAGATGGTCACGTGCAGAATGGCCGGATGGAAGCCGCAGCCATCGATCACCTGCTGGAAAGCGTGGGTCCACATGCGGATTGCGGGCTGCTCGACCGGGATGTGGAAGAGCTGACCACACAGATTCATCAGCAATTCGAAATGAACGATATCGAATACGATCGACGTACCGAGCACGGCCGAACCCAGGGCGCAATATTTCCCTGAGTTTTCCGGCCCGTTTGAATGCATGGCCGCACGAATGCGCGAGGTATGCTGAAATCCTCGTTCCGCGTGATCACTGCGCGGCGTAAGCGGTTACTCTGGATGTCTGGCGCGTTTGCCGACTCAGGAGTGAAGTGATGCGAACCCTTCGGATAACTGCCGTCGCACTTATGGCCGCGGTGGCAGGTGTAGCACATGCACAAACGACGCTGGCAAAACCGTCAGCGATCGAGGCGTTCGGCAAGGGCGTGCAAATCTATAACTGCAAGGCGGTCGGCGGCAGCTACGCATGGACGTTGAAAGCGCCCGAGGCCACGCTGAGTGACGCGAAGGGCGCGCTGATCGGCAAGCATTTCGCCGGGCCAAGCTGGCAGGCCGGCGATGGCAGCATCGTGGTCGGCGAGCCGCTGAATGTATCGCCGTCGCCGAATGCGGGCGCCATTCCATGGATCGTGCTGCAGGCCAAATCCCACGCGGGCAGCGGCGTGATGGCGAACGTGGATTACGTGGTGCGCACGCGTACCGAAGGTGGTGTGGCGCCGTCGTCGGGATGTGATGCCGGACATGCCAACGCTGAAGTGCGCGTGCCGTACAGCGCGATCTATCTTTTTTTCCGGCATTGATTCAGTTTCAATCGGCTGGCGCGGGCCGGTTAAAGCTTATGTAGAACTGTGCGACATACTGTCCGTCGCATGGCTTGCGACAAGAGATGGCAACACTCGCGTTTCTTCACGCCAATCCCCGCGGCGTGAGCGATCATGGCAGCCTGATGAAACTTTCCGAAAAGCTTGCCATTCTCGCGGACGCGGCCAAGTACGACGCCTCGTGCTCGTCCAGCGGCGGACAGAAGCGCGACTCGCTGAAAACCGGCGGCATCGGCTCGAACGAGGGCATGGGCATCTGCCATGCCTATGCGCCCGATGGGCGCTGCATTTCGCTACTGAAGATTCTGCTGACCAACTTCTGCGTCTACGACTGCGCCTATTGCATCAACCGGCGTACCAGCAACGTGCAACGCGCGCGTTTCACCGTCGCCGAAGTCGTGCAGCTGACGATGGACTTTTACCGGCGCAATTACATCGAAGGTTTGTTCTTGTCGTCGGGCATCATCCAGTCGTCCGACTACACGATGGAGATGCTGGTGCAGGTTGCGCGCAGCCTGCGTGTGGACCACCGCTTCGGTGGCTATATCCATTTGAAAACCATTCCCGACGCGTCGCCCGAACTGCTGGCCGACGCCGGCCGCTGGGCTGATCGCCTCAGCATCAACGTCGAGATGCCGACCGAAGGCGGGTTGAAGGCGCTGGCGCCGGAAAAGGATCTGCGCGATATCCGCCGCGCCATGGGTCGGCTGCGTATGGGTATCGAAGAAGCGAAAGCAGAAAAGAAGGCGCCACGTTTTGCACCGGCTGGGCAGAGCACACAAATGATCGTCGGTGCCGACGCCTCCAGCGATCGTGATGTGCTCACCAGCAGCACCAATCTTTACGCCAACTACAAGCTCAAGCGCGTTTACTACTCGGCCTTCAGCCCGATTCCCGACGCCTCGAAAGCGCTGCCGCTGCGGCCGCCGCCGCTGGTGCGCGAACATCGGCTTTATCAGGCCGACTGGCTGATGCGCTTCTACGGCTTCAACGTCGAGGAGATTGCTCCCGCCGGCGATAACGGCATGCTCGATCTGGACGTCGACCCCAAGATGGCCTGGGCACTGCGCCATCGCGAGCAGTTTCCCGTTGATCTCAACCGCGCGCCGAAAGAGATGCTGTTGCGCGTTCCGGGCCTTGGCGTGCAGACCGTGCAGCGGCTGCTCGACATGCGCGTGCACCGCAAACTGCGTTATCAGGATCTGGTGAAGTTGCGAGTGCCCGTACGCAAGGTAGCCCCCTTTGTGGCGACCGTTGATTACCGGCCGCGCGGGGACAATGAAAGCAGCGCGCTGCGTCATCTCGACACGGCGCTGCACGTTCCCGTACCGCGTCAGGCCGATCTTTTCGGCCACTGATGCGCCTGGTCGTTCTGCACGATGGCGGCGATTTGACCGAATGGCGAGGTCAGGCGCGCACGCTTCTGTTCGAAGGCGTGCTGCCGTCCAACGTGCAATGGCAGATCGGCGAAACGGCAGGCCTTCTGCCGGTAGAATCTTCGCCGTCCGAGCCGTCATCCAGCGATAACAAGTCAGTCAAAGCGGGCACCGTGCCGCGCGCGTTTCTCAATCTCGCCAATACCGTGCTGGCGCATGCCGATGCGCGCCGCCATGCCGTGCTCTATCGCTTGCTGTGGCGGCTGACCCATGGTGAGCGCCATCTGTTGAATATCGCCACCGACGACGATGTGGCGTGGTGCGAGCTGGCAGCCAAGGCCGTGCGGCGCGACATGCACAAGATGAAAGCGTTCGTGCGCTTTCGCGAGGTGAAGCGGCCGGAGGGCTCGGTGTTCGTCGCTTGGTTCGAGCCGTCGCACGACATTCTCGCGCGGGTGGCGCCGTTCTTCGTACGCCGCTTCGCCGGCATGCACTGGTCAATTCTCACGCCCAACCGCAGCGCGCATTGGGATGGTGAAGCCATTACCTTCGGCGCGGGCGCAAACAAAGCCGATGCACCGAACGAAGATGCGCTGGAAGATCTATGGCTCACCTATTTCGCCAATATCTTCAACCCGGCGCGGCTGAAAGTGCAGGCGATGAAGAACGAGATGCCTGTGCGCTACTGGAAAAACATGCCGGAGACGGCGCTGATTCCCGGCCTGATTCGCGATGCCTCGGCGCGCATGGATGCGATGGTGAAAAGCGCACCGACCACGCCGAAAAAACATATTCCCGCGCCGGCGGAACGCGCGGCGGCTTTGTTGCCCGAAGATAGCCTCGACGAGCTGCGCAGGCAGGCGCAGCAATGTCGGGCGTGTCCGCTGTGGGAGCCGGCCACGCAGACCGTTTTCGGTGAAGGCCCGGACAACGCGCGCATCATGGTGATTGGCGAACAGCCGGGCGATCAGGAAGACCTTGCCGGCCGTCCCTTTGTCGGCCCGGCCGGCCAGCTGTTTGATCACGCCCTCGCTCAGGCGGGCATCGAGCGCGAGGCGCTTTACGTCACCAACACCGTCAAGCACTTCAAGTTCGAGCCACGCGGCAAGCGACGCATCCACTCACGCGCCAACGCGCAGGAGCAATCGGCGTGTCGCCCATGGCTGCTGGCCGAAATCCAGCGGGTTGCGCCGCGTGCCATCGTCTGCCTCGGCGCCATGGCAGCGCAGGCCGTCTTCGGCAAAAGCTTCCGGTTGCTCGAGCAGCGCGGTCAATGGATCACTCTCGACAACGGCATTCGCGCCTTTGCCACGGTGCACCCATCGTATCTGCTGCGCCTGCCCGATGAGCGCGAACGTAGTGAGGCCACAGCGGCTTTCGTGCATGACCTGGCGATGTTGCGTGAGCTGCCGGAATGAAGCCATGGTCGAGGCGCTTCCTCGGCTCCGCATGGACGGCAATGCGATGGTTGATCGCGCGTGGCAAAGTGCCCAATCATTCATTCAAAGCAATGTTATCGAGCTGATCCATGACTATCGAATCCGCCATCGACGATCTACCCAACGTCACAGCGCATGCGCTGGATATTCCCGACCACGTCAAGCTGGGTTTGCCTGACGGAAAAAGCCACCCGCCGCGCATCCTGCTTCTGTACGGATCGCTGCGGCCGCAGTCGTTCAGTCGCAAGCTGGCGCTGGAGGCGGAACGCATCCTGCAGCGGATGGGTGCAGAAACGCGCGTGTTCGATCCGCACGATTTACCCATGCTGGACAGCGTGCCCAACGATCACCCCAAGGTGCGCGAACTGCGCGAGTTGTCGCTGTGGTCGGAAGGGCAGGTGTGGGTGAGCCCGGAGCGCCACGGCGCGGTGACCGGCGTGTTCAAGAACCAGATCGACTGGCTGCCACTAGAAGACGGCAGCGTGCGCCCGACGCAGGGACGCACGCTGGCGGTGATGCAAGTATGCGGCGGCTCGCAATCGTTCAATGTGGTCAACGCGCTGCGCCTGCTCGGGCGCTGGATGCGCATGGTCACCATTCCGAATCAATCGTCGGTGGCCAAGGCATGGACAGAGTTCGATGACGCCGGGCGGATGAAGCCTTCGCCGTACTATGAGCGCGTGGTGGACGTGATGGAGGAACTGTTCAAGTTCACCCTGATGATCCGCGACCGCAGCGATTACCTGGTGGATCGTTACAGTGAGCGCAAGGGTGCGGCCGAGGCGCGTGCCTTATCGCTGGCGGCCGGCGTGGTATCCACCGTCCAAACGCCAGCTAGCGGAGAGGATTGAATGCAGAAAATGATCGCCACGATTTATCACAACCCCAGGTGTGGCACGTCGCGCAACACCCTGGCCTTGATCCGGCACGCGGGCATCGAGCCCACGGTTGTCGAATATCTCAAGCGTCCGCCGAGTCGGTCGCTGCTGATCCAGCTTATCGCGGATGCCGCGTTAACGACGCGCGGGGCTGTGCGGGAAAAAGAGCCGGTGTTTGCGCAGCTGGGATTGGCCTCGCCAAACATCAGCGATGACGCGCTGATCGACGCGATGCTCGCGCATCCTATCCTGATCAATCGCCCGTTCGTCGTCACGCCGCTGGGCACGCGTCTCTGTCGTCCGTCCGAGCAGGTGGTCGAGATTCTTCCGCCGTTTTCGCAGGCTTTCATCAAAGAGGATGGTGGGGAAGTTTTGCCGCGTTGACGGTACGCAATTTCCAGAAGCCTTGGTTACCGCATTTCAAAAAGCCGTATCGCTATGAGGTTCAGCCGCATGTTCGATCATGCCTGCCGCTGAGGGTCGAGTTCTCATGGCAAGGCGGCACTAACCGCGATCAGCATTGATGCTCCGGCTCTGGCAGAATCGATAAACCTGCCAACTCTGGATATCGTGGAATGAGCGTTGTTGAAACCGTACCGGGCAATTCGCCGAGCCGAATTCTTTTTGCCAGCCTGATCGGCACGACGATCGAGTTTTTCGATTTCTATATTTACGCCACGGCGGCGGTGCTGGTTTTTCCCAAGCTGTTTTTTCCGTCGGCCGATCCGGCATCGGCGGCGCTGCAGTCGTTCGCCACGTTTGCGCTGGCATTCTTTGCGCGACCGATCGGCTCGGCGGTGTTCGGGCATTTTGGTGATCGGGTCGGGCGCAAGGCCACGCTGGTGGCGGCGCTGCTGACGATGGGTATTTCGACGGTGGCGATTGGCCTGTTGCCGACGTACGCGAGCATTGGCGTGGTCGCGCCTTTGCTGCTGGCGCTTTGCCGCTTTGGCCAGGGCTTGGGCCTGGGTGGCGAGTGGGGTGGTGCGGTGTTGCTGGCAACCGAGAACGCGCCGCCGGGAAAGCAGGCCTGGTACGGCATGTTTCCGCAGCTCGGTGCGCCGATCGGATTTTTCTTTTCCAGCGGCCTGTTTCTCTGGCTGACGCAGGGTATTGGCGATCAGGCATTCTTCGCGTGGGGCTGGCGCGTGCCGTTTCTGGCCAGCGCGATACTGGTGCTGATCGGCCTGTGGATGCGGTTGAGGCTGCAGGAGACCCCGGCGTTTGCCAAGGCCATGGCGCATCACGAGCGGGTCAAGCTGCCGATGCTGACCGTGGTGACGCAACACTCGCGCGCCCTGCTGGCGGGAACCTTCGCGGCGCTGGCCACGTTTGTGCTGTTCTATCTGATGACCGTGTTCGCGCTGAGCTGGGCGACGACCAAGCTGGGCTATTCGCGCGAGCAGTTTCTGATACTGCAGATGGTTGGTGTGCTGTTCTTCGGCGCGACCATTCCGCTGTCGGCGATACTGGCCGACCGTCGCGGCAACCGCTTCACCATGATGCTTTCCACCGTGCTGATCATCGCGTTCGGTATCGGCTTTGCCCCGCTGTTCGCGTCGGGCAGCAGTGCCGGCGTGCTGCTTTTTCTGGCGCTTGGGCTGGGTGTGATGGGCCTGACCTACGGGCCGCTCGGCACGATTCTGGCGCAGATGTTTCCCACGGCAGTGCGCTATACCGGCGCGTCGCTGGCGTTCAATATGGCCGGCATTTTCGGTGCGTCGCTGGCGCCTTATATCGCCACCTCGCTGGCCAGGAGCTATGGGCTGGCTTATGTGGGTTATTACCTGTCGGTGGCGGGCGTCCTGACCTTGCTCGCTCTTCTGGTCACGCCAAAGCCGGTGAATTGATGCGCTGAACGCTTTTGGGCATCCGGCGTCGGAAGAACAGCCGGCTTTTTTTGCGGGATTGGGGGGATAATCGAGAAGCTGGCACGCTGCGACCGACGTGCTTTCCGGAGGTAGCCATGAATCTTGATCTGCACACGCTGGGTGTCATCGGCATTGCCGTGGGCGTATCCATTTCCCTGAGCTTTACCCTGCTGGGCATGGTGCTGCGCGGATTGCCGGCGCTGCGGATCTGGTCGATGGCCTTCTGGGTTTTGACCGCGGCGGCGCTGGCCCAGGGCCTGGACGAGTCGGGCACGCTGATGTCGGCGATTCTCGGCAACGGCCTGATTGCATTTGCCAACGCGCTGATGCTGATGGGTATTGCCGTGCACGTGCGGTATCCGCTGCGCTGGCGCTGGCCCATCGCCTATATCGTGTTTTATGTGTCGATACAGGCGGCGCTGGTAATGTGGCCGCAGTCGCCCAAGATCGAGGCGGTGCTGTTCGGTACCAGCAGCATCGTATGGGACGGATGGATGCTTTGGCTGCTTGTCCGACATGCGCCGCGCGATCTGCGCGTCACCTGCTGGTGCACGGCGCTGGTCTTCGTGGTCGATGCCTGCTTTTATCTGGTGCGGTCCGGGCTGGTGCTGTTTCCCGGCGCGATCAGCAGTGTCATGTTGAACGAGGTGTTGGTTACCGGCAATTACATCTTCGGCATTCTCTGCACGTTTCTGCTGAGTACGGGCTTTACCTTGATGCTGGCGCAGCGGCTCACGCTCGACCTGCGGCGTCTGGCCTGCACCGATGGCCTGACCGGCCTGCTCAATCGCACGGCCGTATTCGAGCAGGGGCTGCGTGTGGTCGAGCGCTGCCACAATCGGGGCGAACCCTGCTGCGTGCTGCTGTTCGATCTGGACAGTTTCAAGGCGGTGAACGATCGCTTTGGCCACGTGGCCGGCGACGCGGTGATCAGGCATTTCGTCAACGTCGTGCAAAGCGTGGGCTTGCCGGAAAATACGCTGTTTGCGCGCTACGGCGGCGAGGAGTTCGTGCTGGTGCTGCCCTGCGTGGAGCCGCGCCAGGCGGCGCTGATCGGCGAGCGGATGTGCACGCAGGTTGCCCGCCGTCCGGCCCGCTTTGCCGAGCAGAGCATCGCGATAACCACCAGCGTCGGCCTGGCCGCGGTCAGCGCGGATACCGGCTTCGAATCGCTCGTCATTGCCGCCGATGCAGCGCTTTACCGGGCCAAGGAAAAAGGCCGCAACCGGATCGAGTGGAATGATGACGGCGATACGGCGGCGCCGGGTCATCTGATCGAAGAGATTCTTGCCGGCTAAGCAGGTTGCTGCGGCTTGGATCAGTGCCTGAACGCCGGGCTGGCGACGGGCTGGAGTTTCGGCGTCGAAGCCCACAAGTCTGGTAACGACGCGCTGAAAGACGAGTCCGTTCGATCAACCCCATTTTGATCAAGCTCGGGAGAATGAGATGGCAACCGGCTGGGCAGGCGATGGCGCTGTGCAGGACCAGATCGACGCCACCGTAAACGATGCGGTGGTGCGTGCCCGGCGGCAGCTTCGGCAGGGGCCTGGCCTTATGCACTGCGAAGAGTGTGATGCCGCGATTCCCGAAGCGCGCCGAAAGGCGGTGCCGGGTGTGCGTCTTTGCGTGGCTTGCCAGCAAGTGCACGATCAGGAGCAGGCCAGCGCGAGCACGTATAACCGGCGCGGCAGCAAGGACAGCCAGCTGCGTTGATTTGTTTGTAGCGCATACGACCAAATGAAGCGCCGACGCTGCTTTCGTTTGGCGAACGGCATAAAAAAAGCGCCCGCGGGCGCTTTTTTTCGGATGTCCGCATAGGTCATGCACAAAACTTTTTTATGTTTTTATGACTGCCCGATCAGTGCGAGCTGCTGCCGGAAGCCGGACTGCCCATTGAGTCGCCGCCTTTCATCGAGCCATTTTTCATCGAATCGCCGTTCATCGAGTCACTCTTCATGGAATCACTTTTCATGGAGCCATTCTTCATGGAGTCAGTTCCTGTCGATGAGCTTTTCGTGGGTTTTTTGTGCTTCATCGAGGTGGTGCCGCTTTTCTTCATGCTGTCGCTCGACATCGAGTCTTTCTGCATCGAGTTGCTGCTGGTCGGCGATGCCGTCGAGCCTGAAGCAGTGGACTGCGCGAAAGCGGCGCCCGTGGAAAGCAGACAACCCATGGCAAGCGAAGCAATCAAAGTTTTCGTGGTACGCATATTCGTATCCTCATCAATAGACGCCCGGAAATAGCGATGCAGTGCGAGGGCGAGACCGCGCTGCGGAATGTCGTGCATCAGGTTATCCACCCGCTGCATTTTTCCATTAAGGGCCGGCGGCCATGAATTGGCCGTGATCGATTGCGCTGCAGTGCCGCATGTCAGCGCGTCGAATGCTGCGCATGCAGTCATTTTTTGCGAAACCGTGTGGACATATAAAAACGGGCGGCCCGTAAAGGTCGCCCGTTTTTATATCGCGTGATTATTGCCGATACGTGATGCTGTCATCGGCAACGACGAGGCATTGAACGGCTTACTTCGGAAGCTTGAAAATCGCGATGGTGTCGCCGTAGGCAAAGCCCATCTGGAAGTTGCCGCCAGCAGCCACGGCGATGTACTGCACGCCATCGACGCTGTAACTGATCGGTGGCGCATTGACGCCCGCACCGAGATTAAAGCGCCACAGCTTTTTGCCGCTGGTGGCGTCGAACGCATCGAAGTACCCGTCGCCTTCCCCCATGAAAACCAGGTTGCCGGCGGTGGCGAGCGCACCGCCTATCAGCGGCTGCGCGGCGTGATACTGCCAGGCGATATTGCCGGTATCGACGTTGATCGCGGTGAATGTGCCGTTCTGGACCGGGTCCTTCGGCACGTTGGTGAACGAGCTGCCCAGGCGCATCGAGCCGGGCTGGAAGCCGGGATCGTCGCCCGTGGTAAACGTCATCAGCTGGTTCATGCCCAGGATGTATACCGCATGCGTCAGCGGTGAATACGCCGGCGGTGACCACTCGGCACCGCCGTTGGCGCCGGGCAACATCTGCACGCCTTCCTTGGTGGGCTGCGCGAACATGTTCTTCGACTGATCGACGAAGGGCTGCGATTTGCGGATCAGCTTGCCGTTACGGCGATCGACGATATAGAACCAGCCGGTCTTGCCCGCTTCGCCGGCGGCTGGAATGGTCTTGCCATCTTTCATGACGTCGAACAGCACGACGTTGCTCACCGCGTCGTAGTCCCACACGTCATGCGGCACCTCCTGATAGAACCAGGCCAGCTTGCCGGTATCGACCTTGAGCGCGACGATCGAATCGGTGTACAGGTTGTCGCCCTTGCGGCCGGCGCCGTACAGATCGGGATTGGGATTGCCGGTGGAGAAGATCAGCAGGCCGCGCTCCGTGTCAACCGTCGGCGTGGTCCAGACCATGCCGCCGCCGCGCTGCCACGCATCGCCCGCAAATGACTTGGGATCGGTGGACTGCCAGCGCCACGCCTGCTTGCCGGTGGTTGCATCGTAGGCGGCAACAAAGCCGCGGATCGCCCATTCGCCGCCAGAGCTGCCGACGATGACCTTGCCCTTGTAGATCTGCGGCGCCATCGTCTCCGAGTAACCGACCTTGGGATCGGCCACGCCAACGTTCCACAGCACGTCGCCGGTGGCGGCATTCAATGCAATCAGTCGCGCATCGAGCGTGGTGACATAAACGTTGCCGTAGCCCACGGCCACGCCGCGATTGACCGGGCCGCAGCAGATCTTGAAGTTGCCGACGTTGTAGGTCGACTCCCAGATAATGTCGCCGGTGTCGGCATGCAGCGCGATGATCTTCATCTTGCTGTCGACCACCGGCGTAGTGGCGTACATCACACCGTTAACCACGATCGGTGTGGTTTCGAAACTGCTGGTGATACCGGTTTGCACCAGGGCCACAGCGGTCAGCGACTTCACATTGCCGTCGTTGATGTCCTTCAGCGGCGAGAAGCGCTGGTTGGCGTAATCGCGGCCGTGCAGCAGCCAGTCGGCAGGATGGCTCTGCGGGCTGGTCATCATCGCATCGGTGATGGTGATGCTGTTCTTGTCAGGAAGCTTGCCGTACACCATGCGGCTGGAGATGCCGATATTCTGGACTTCCAGATTTGCGTTGGCCGTGGCGGCTTCGTTGTCCTGCGCCGGGTAGGGCAGCAGGGCGACGGTATCCAGATGCGCTGCGTCTAACGCGCTATTGCCCGCGGGATAACCATTCTCGGCCAGGATGAAAGCCAGCGCATCCTCGTACTGCGCCTTGCTGAGCGAACCGGGATTACTCACCGGCATCTGGCTGGAAATGAAGCCGTAAAGCTTGTCGGCGGTTGGGTAATTGGCCTTGAGCGATGCGCCGAAGGTCGTTCCGCTCAGCGCTGGCGCAGCGCCACCCTGCAGCTTCGAGCCGTGGCATACCGAGCATTGCTGGCTGTAGACCGCGGCGCCGGCCTGCGCCTGCGCGGTGGTATAGCTACCCGACGCAGCGGCAGCAACGGTGGTTGGCAGATAGATGGCTAAAAGCGAAAGCGCGATCAGGACGTACTGCCTGATCCGGCGGCGATGGATGATCCCGGGCCGGATGGCCCCTGAAGCGGATGGTTCGGAACGAGCGGCAAAACGTTGCGTCTGCATGATCTCGACCCCACGGTGATTGAACGCGCTGGTACAGGCTCCCCGACAACCCGCCATGGTTATCACGCAGCGATTATCGAGATCAATAAGCGCCGTTTTATGAAATTAGATGGATCGATTCGGCAAGCGACGTTCGCTTGCCTACCGGCGCCCCAGCCAAGCGCGTCGCAAACCAGCGGCTGCCGCGCAAGCCTTACCAGGATTGCATCTGTGACTGTGATTGTCCGGATTCGGAGATGGATACTTCCACTTCCAGCGATTCGGCCAAACCACCCAAGCGCACGCCGCGCACGGGCGCCGCGTCGCGATAGTCGCGCCCGCAGGCGATGCGCACGTAGCGCTCGTCCGGCGATTGGCGATTGGCTGCGTCAAAACCCAGCCAGCCCAGATCCTCGACAAAGATTTCGGCCCAGGCGTGGCTGGCCGCTGCCGTGCCTTCGACAGGGCAGAGATAGCCGCTGACATAGCGTGCCGGAAAGCCCAGCGAGCGGGCGGCCGCGATCAATACGTGCGCATGGTCCTGACATACGCCGGCGTGCGCGGCAAACGCCTCGACGGCAGTGGTTTCGGCATCGGTCTGGTAGGGCAGATAATCGATCCGGTCGCGCACGCCGTTGTTGAGCCGGTGCAGGCGTTCCAGTTCGGTGCCCGTGCCTGAGACGGACTTGGCCAGCGCGTCGATTTCGCCGTCGCTTTCGGTCAGCGGCGTCGAAGACAGGTAGAACATCGGCGGCAGCAGTTCCTTGTGATCACCGTGTACGCCGTGCAGGTCGCGGGTGTTGACCGAGCCGCGTACCGACAAGCGCAGCGTGTCCACGCTGCGGTCGATGGTATGCGTGGCGACCGGGTTGCCGAAACCATCGTTGCAGGTTGGCAGCAGGCGTCGTCCATCAACATCGACGCGCCAGTCGCCCACCGTTTGCCCCCCGCTGGGTGCGGGCCACATGCGCAGTGCCTGGATGATCATGCTGGCGGCCTGGCCGTAGCGATAAACGGTGTCGTGAACGATGGTGAGCTGCATGATTAAAAAAGGTGCCCTTCAGTGATCTCTGCACCGAGCGCTTCGGTGCGCACGATCAGGTCGGTAAGATATTCGTGCAGGCCGCCGTTGATGATGTAGTCGATGCGGCCGTAGCGAAGGTTGGTGTAAATGGCGTGGGCCTGTCGCTTCGCTTCGGCAGCGCGCTGCGGGTCCTGATCCTCGATCAGGTCCAGATGCTGGGTGATCTGGTGGTAGCAGAACGCCAGCGAGCGCGGAAACTCGTCGCGCATGATCAGCAGCTCGGCCACGTGCGCCGGCTCCACGGCACCCTTGAACATCACGCGATAGGCACGGCGCGCGCCGACGACGCGCAGAATGGCTAGCCACTGGTAATAGTCCACTACGCCGCCGACATCGCTGACCGACGGCAGCCGCACGTGATATTTGACGTCGAGCAGGCGCGCGGTGTTGTCGGCGCGTTCGAGATACTGGCCGACGCGCACGAAATGAAAGCCGTCACGGCGCAGCATGGCGTTCGAGCAGACGCCATGGAAAAGCCCGATGCGCGATTTCACCCACTCCAGAAATTCCGAGAGCAGGTCTTCGGTCATGGGCGTGTTGCGGTACGTGGACAACTCCTGCCAGGTCGTATTCACCGCTTCCCACATGTCGGCGGTCAGCGCGGTGCGCACGGCGCGCGCGTTACGCCTTGCGGTTTCGATGCAGTTGACGATGGACGACGGGTTGTCCAGGTCAAAGGCCAGAAACTGAATTACCGAGGCCTCGTCCGCTTCGGGATGACGCGCGTAATAGCTGTCGCTGCCGCCGGCGGCCACGATCGCCGATTCCCATTCGCTGTTGCGGTCGCTGTCCACGCGAACCGCATTCATCTGCCCGGCCACCTGCAGCAGACGGGCGACATAGTCAGCGCGCTCCATGTAACGCGAGAGCCAGAACAGATTTTCTGCAGTACGTGCGAGCATCAGTTTTCCAGAACCCAGGTGTCTTTAGTGCCACCGCCCTGCGACGAGTTCACCACCAGCGAGCCTTCTTTCAGCGCGACGCGGGTGAGGCCACCGGGCACAACGCGGATGCGATCCGCCCCGCACAGTACAAACGGCCGCAGATCGACGTGCCGCGGTGCGATGCCGGAGTCGACAAAGGTTGGCACGGTGGACAACGCCAGCGTTGGTTGCGCGATGTAATCGTGGGGCCGCGTCTTGAGCAGTCTGCGGAAGTCTTCCAGCTCGGTGCGGCTGGCGTGCGGGCCGACCAGCATGCCGTAGCCGCCGGAGCCATGGACCGCTTTGACCACCAGTTCGTCGAGATGATCGAGTACGTACTGCAGTTCGTCCGGCTTGCTGCAGTCGTGCGTGGGCACGTTGCGCAGCAGCGGCTCCTCGCCGAGGTAGAAGCGGATCATCTCCGGCACGTGGATATACACGGCCTTGTCGTCGGCGATGCCGGCACCGACGGCATTGGTCAGCGTCAGGTTGCCTGCGCGGTTGGCATAATGCAGCCCCGGCACGCCCAGCATCGAGCCGGGCTTGAAGACCAGCGGGTCCAGATAGTCGTCGTCGATGCGGCGGTAGATCACATCGACCCGTGCGAGACCGGCGGTGGTGCGCTGATAACAGACGTCTTTCTGCACTACCAGGTCTGCGCCTTCGACCAGATCAATACCCATTTCGTCGGCGAGAAAGGCATGTTCGTAGTAGGCACTGTTGTAGATGCCCGGCGTCAGCAGCACGACCGTGGGCTCGCCCGGGCAATTGGGTGGCGCCAGCGAGCGCAGCGTCGCCAGCAGTTCGTCCGGGTAATGCGCCACGGGAGCCACGCGATTGCGACGAAACAGGTCGGGGAACAGCCGCTGCATCACCTCGCGGTTCTCGACCATATAAGACACGCCCGATGGCGTGCGGCAGTTGTCTTCCAGCACGTAATAGTCGTCGGGGCCGGTGCGCACCATGTCGATGCCGGCAATATGCGAATACATCTGCCCCGGCAGATCGAGCCCAGCCATCTCGGGCCGAAACTCGCTGTTATTGACGATGAGCTTTTCCGGAATGCGCCCGGCGCGCACGATGTCGCGGTCGTGATAGACGTCGTGGATAAACGCGTTCAATGCTTTCGCGCGCTGTTCGAGGCCTTGCCGCAATCGCACCCATTCGGCCTGCGCCAGCACGCGCGGTATAAAATCGAACGGAATAAGTCGCTCCGGGTCGCCGCCTTCGGTATACACGGCAAAGGTAATGCCGATACGCCGGAACAGCACCTCGGCTTCCCGCCGTTTGAGCGCCAGCTGGTCGGCCGGCACCGATTTCAACCAGGAATCGATCAGTGCATAAGGTGCGCGAACGTTGTCCGGCCATCCCATCTCATCAAACACGGGCTTCTCGTCAGCCATTGAAACTCCAGGTTGGCACGTTGACTGCAGCGAATGCACGTTGCTTTGGTTAGACATTACCGCGCGCGGCCAATCGGTGTCGAAAGATTTCTCCGCTTTCGCCCGCAAGCTCTGCCCAATTCAATAACACTCTTTCGATGATGGCGGGTGGGGCGTGCAATTTCCGTGCAGCGCCGGGGATCAACGCCGCTTGTCACGGCTGCGACATGCTTGATCGAGGCGCGTGTTCGACCTCTGCATCAATCATCACTATCGAAAAGCGGATGCCCGTCACTTGCCGTTGTTCGCGGCGCGCCATGAAAATATTTATCGCTGACGCCTCGGGCCGTCGTCAGGAATTTGAATGTCGAAACGGCGTCCGATGGTTGCCATTAACGCTGTAGATATCGTTGTCATTATCTGCCAGTGATCCATGCGGATTTGTCGATGCCGCATCGCTCGCCGAGCGCGATATCGTCGATGGCGCCGACATTGATTTGATTTTTTGGCCAGAAAACCGGACTGCGGGTTTCTCGATAAGTTTCTGCGAGCCGCATCCCGGTGAATGGCTATCCAGCCATTGGATCGTCGAAAAGCCTGTTTTCTGCTGCGCTGCGATAAGGCCTCAGGTGAGCAGCGGCGTGAACCATTGCGATGAAATACCGCAATAGCAGCAGGGCGAGGATGTTTGCTGCTGCTTTTTCGTCCGGGTTTCGTACGCGAACGCATTTCATGTCCGCCGTCGCACTTGCGAAATTTTCCAATAGACAACGTTGTCATTACGGTCTATCAAAGGACATATCTCACGCATAACAAGCGGTAGCGCGCAGGGACGCAATGAGGCACATCCCCACACGGCTGATCGGATCGCGGCTGTGAACTGCCTTGGTAACTCACTCGTATCGATGCACGTCTATTCGGAGAGAATTCCATGTCAGTGAAACCCCCATCCCCCTTTGTAAAGCAGTCCAGCCGCCGCCCGCGACTGGTGTTGGCAACGTTCGGCAGCATCGCCGGTACCGGCCTGTCGATGGCCTTGCTCGCCGGCGTGCCGGTGCAATCGGCAAACGCGCAGAGTGCGCCGACGTGTGCCGCCGCCTGGAGCGCGTCTCAGGTTTACACCGGCGGCAACACCGCTAGTGAAAATGGCACCAACTATCTGGCCAACTGGTGGACACAGGGCAACGATCCAGCCACCAATAGCGGCGCCGCTGGCTCGGGGCAGCCGTGGACATCGCAGGGAAGCTGCGGAGCAGGAGCGCCTGCGCCCGCACCGGCTCCAGCACCTGCGCCAGCCCCGGCACCCGCTCCGGCACCTGCACCTGGCAGTCTGCTGTTCAGTCCGTACAAGGACGTCACCATCAATCTCAACTGGAACACCAACGTCATGCAGACCGCGGTGACCGGCACGGCGATTCCCGTCGTCGGCAGCGGCAGCCTGGTGTCCACCGCTGAGCCGAACCTCGGCGCCATTACGCTGGCCTTTGCATCGGGCGAGTGCGGCAGCGAAAACTGGGGCGGTATTCCCGCAGCCAGCTTTGCCAGCGCTAATGTGCAAGCGCTGTCCAATGCAGGGGTCAACTACGTGCTGTCCACCGGCGGTCAGGCCGGCACGTTCACCTGTTCGACGCCATCGGGCATGGCGCAGTTCCTGTCGACCTACAACTCGTCGCATCTGGTCGGCGTGGATTTCGATATCGAAGGCGGCCAGACGCAGGCACAGATCAGCAGCCTGATTACCGAAGTCGCGTATGCGCACACGCTGTACCCGAATCTGCGCTTCTCTTTCACCCTCGCAACGCTGGCAGCGTCGGACGGCAGTTACGGCGGGCTCAACTCACTCGGCGACATGGTGGTCAAGTCGATCAAGAGTGCCAACCTCGCCAGTTACACCATCAATCTGATGGTGATGGATTTCGGTGGGGCGAGTGCCGGCGTCTGCGTGGTATCCAACGGCGCCTGCAATATGGGGCAATCAGCGATCCAGGCCGCGGAGAATCTCGAACATACCTACGGCATCCCCGCCAGCCAGATCGAGCTGACGCCGATGATCGGCATGAACGACGTCTCCAGTGAAGTGTTTTCCCTGGCCGACGTGGACACGCTGACCACCTACGCAGTAAGCAACGGTCTGGCCGGCATCCACTTCTGGTCACTGGACCGCGACACGCCGTGTTCAAGCAATACCGGTTCGGCCTCACCCACGTGCAATTCGGTGAGCGGAAGTACCTCGCTGGAGTACACCAATCGCTTCCTGCAAGACTTGGGGCGATGATCGACGGGAAAGGGCGGACCGATGTCATTGATCGATCCGCTCTTCCGCTGATCCGATAGCTGGATAAAGCCCGATGCGACGAGTCGACCTTTTCGCATCGGGTTTTTGTACGAGTCACCGCCACGCTGGGAAGCGGGAGCTGACGTGTTTTTCATCGACCGCGATGCGCCATAAGATTGAGTAATCATCTGGCCGTCTATTCATGACGATGCGGTTTCATTGGCTTTGCGTTGCATGCCCAAACGCAAACCTTCAGACGTAGCGCGGTATCGGCCCCAGCTGTGGCGTTTGATTGGGCAGTTCGATCAGCTGATCGTCGACAAAGCACCAGCCCCAGCCTTCGGGCGGGTCGTAGCCTTCGATCACGGGATGCTTGGTGGCGTGAAAGTGTGCCGTTGCGTGGCGCCCGGGCGACTGATCGCAGCAGCCGACGTGGCCGCAGGTTCGGCATAGCCGCAGATGCACCCAGTGCGATCCGGTCTTGAGGCATTCCTCGCAGCCGCGCGTTTGTGGCGTGACGTGTACAACGCTGGCGACGTGGGGGCAATCATCACTCACGCGGCATGCTCCGGCAGGCGAACGGGATGGGCGGCCAACACCTGGTGCAGCGCGGCCACGACCTGGGCACCTTCGCCAACGGCGGCGGCCACGCGTTTGGTCGAACCGGCGCGCACGTCGCCGATCGCAAACACGCCCGGCACGCTGGTTTCCAGTGGCAAAGGTTCGCGAGCGGCGTTCGCCCAAAGCCGGCCGCTGCCTGGCTGGCCCGTGCAGATAAAGCCGTTGTCGTCGACCTCGACGTTGCAGCCGGCAAGCCATGTCGCGTTGGGATCGGCGCCGACGAACAGAAACAGGTGCCGCAGCGGTACCGTCCATGTCGCGTCGGTATCGCGCTGGCGGAAGGTGGCGCCGCTGAGTCCGCTATTTACGTCGCCCTGCAGCGCGATCACTTCGGTGCGCGTATGCAGAGTGACATTGGGCAGCGCGGTGATGCGTTCGATCAGATAGCGCGACATTGAAGCCTCCAGCGATGCACCACGAATCACCAGATGCAGATGCTTGACGCGAGGCGCCATGAAAGCCACTGCCTGGCCTGCCGAATTGCCGCCGCCGACGAGCGCAATTTCTTCGCCTTCGCAAAGCTTCGCCTCCACCGGCGAGGCCCAGTACGACACGCCGGCGCCTTCGAACAAACCCAGATTTTCGATATCGATGCGCCGGTAACGCGCACCCGATGCGACCACGATGGCGCGCGCCTGCATGCCCAACCCATTTTCCAGGCGCAGCGTGAAAAGATCGCCCGGCTCGCGTTCATTGCCGCCGCATTCCAGCGCATTCACGTTGACCGGAATGGCAATCTCGGCACCAAACTTCTGTGCCTGAGTGAATGCGCGCGCGGCCAGCGCGTGGCCGGAGATGCCGGTGGGAAAGCCGAGGTAATTTTCGATGCGCGCCGACGCGCCGGCCTGGCCGCCGAACGAACGCGTATCCAGCACCAAGACCGACAGGCCTTCGGACGCGGCATACACCGCGGTAGCCAGGCCCGCCGGGCCGGCGCCCACCACGGCAACATCGAAAACGATGGGGGTCGAGGTCCGGCGTCAGGCCAAGGCAGGCGGCCAGATCGACGTCCGTCGGGTGCTTGAGCAGCGAGCCGTTGGGACACAGCACGATGGGCAAGTCCGCATCGTGTACGCCGAAGCGTTCGACCAGCGCCTGCCCATCGCCACCGTCCTGCACGTCGAGCACGGAGTAGGGATGGCCGTTGCGCGTCAGAAAACCCTGCAATCGCACCAGCGCCGGTTCGCCGGTTCGGCCGGCGAGCAAGGTGCCGCCACCGTCGGCGATCAGCGCCGTTCGGCGCAAAAGGAATGCACGCATGATGATTTCGCCGATCTCGGCCGACCCGACGATCAAGGCGCGCAGATGGGCCGTGTCGAAACGCAGCGCCTCGCAGCCCGCGCTTCCCGCACGCGCTTCGGCCATGGCGGAGCGTCCACCCAGCTGGCTCACTTCGCCGGTAATGCCACCGATGGGCAATAAGGCAATCAGCTGGTTTTCACCCGTGGCATGCCCTCGCGTTACGGAGACATCCCCGGCGGTGACGATAAATACCGGCGCATGACGCTCGCCCAGGGCGTAAAGGGTTTCTCCTGCTTCAAAGCGCTGCGGTGGCGCGACGGCGAAGCGCTGGGCAACGGCTATCTGCACGGCGCAAAGCGTGGGAAACAGTTGGTCACGTCGCGTTTCGGCCAGACTCATCGGATGCTCGCAGGGCCAGGTGATCCTCAGTCTTGCGCGCGGGGCATACTCTGGCAAGTAAAACGCCACGACTGCCTCAAATGCAGGCCCTGTGGTCGGCCTGCCTGATGCGCCTTCGGAGCGGCGATTTTGGGAATTCGGTGACCGACGGCACTTTGCACATAAAAATTCCGCTTAGCGCGTAGTATGGTCTCCCATGACGCGCCTGCAGCGCGTCCCCCGAGTAGTCCATGCAAGCCGATGCGCACGGTGTCCAGGCCATGCTCGCCAGTCGAGTGCGGGCAGGTGCGGATGCGGCAACCATGGCAGCAGCGACCATCGGCATATGGCATGACGTCGACGTGGCGCTGTCACCGATCATCGGCCAGCAGGGCGTAGCCGCGCTGTACAAGCGCAGCCTGTATCTCGCACTCACCGAGCATCCCTGTCTGGTCGCGGCGTATCGGGGCGAGCTGCGCCCCGGCGATTTCTCCGCGCTGGATATCGCGCTGGCATCGCAGACATCGGCCCACGCCGAGGCCGCCATCACGGCCTTGTTGAATACCTTTCGTGACCTTTTAACCCACCTGATCGGCGGCTCGCTGTGCGAGCGATTGTTGCGAACGGTGTGGGACAAACCCGCAAGCGGCGATGCCGTAAAGGACATATCGCCATGACCCACGCCAAAGCGATCATCAACCGTCTTGCCACCGGCGTGCCCGGGCTGGACGAGGTTTTCGGCGGCGGTCTGCCAGAGTTCTCTTTCAACCTCATCGCCGGCCCGCCCGGTTCGGGCAAGACCACGCTGGCACATCAGATGATGTTTGCGCTGGCCACGCCGGAACGGCCTGCGCTGTATTTCACCGTGCTGGGCGAGCCGCCGCTGAAGATGTTTCGCTACCAGCAGCAGTTCGCGTTTTTCGACAGCGAAAAGATCAATCAGTCGATCCACTTCATCAACCTTGCCGAGGAGACGGCCACCGGCGATCTGACCAAGGTGCTGGCGCGCATGGTTGCCGAGGTCGAGGCTTATGGTCCGTCGCTGGTGTTTGTCGATTCGTTCCGCTCGGTGATTCTTGCCGGTGAAGCGGAAGGTAATCGCTTCATCAGCCTGCAGCATTTCATCCAGCAGCTGGGCATGCTGATGACGAGCTGGCAGGCCACCACGTTTCTGCTCGGCGAATATTTCAGCGACGACGATCCCAGCCCGGTCTTTACCGTGGCCGATGGTTTGATCTGGCTGCGTCAGAGCGTGCAGAGCAACTCCATGGTGCGCAAGATGGAGATCATGAAGATGCGCGGCCAGCCGTCGTTGCCGGGCCTGCATACGTTTCGCATCAGTGACAGCGGCATCCAGATTTTTGCGCCGCCCGCGCTGGCGCCGCTGAGCGATTGGCAGCCCACCCTTGACGCTGATCAACGGGTAAAGATGGGCGTGCCCAAGCTGGATGCGATGATGGGCGGTGGTCTGCCGCGCGGCTATTCGCTGCTGGTCGCCGGGCCTTCGGGTTCGGGCAAGAGCATTCTGGCTTCAGCTTTTCTCGCCGAAGGCGCGCGGGCGGGAGAAACCGGCGTTATTGCGGCGTTCGAGCAAAGGCCCAAGCAGTCGCGCGGTCTCGTACTGGCCGAGTTGATCGAGAACGACCAGGTCGGCGTGATCGATACACGCTCGCTGGCGCTGTCGGTCGATGAAATAGCGATGCTGCTGATCGCGGAGATCCATCGACTCAAGGCGACGCGCGTGGTGATCGATTCGCTGTCCGGGTTTGAGCTGGCGCTGGCGCCGACCTTCCGCGAAGACTTTCGTGAGTCGCTGTCGCGGCTGGTTTCTGCGCTCACGGAAATCGGCGTCACCGTGTTGATGACCTCCGAACTGGAGGATCGATACAACGAGCTGCGCTTCAGCCCCTACGGCACCGCGTTTCTTACCGATGCCATCATCGTGCAGCGCTATATCGAAGTGGACAGCCGGCTGCAGCGCGTGATGGCGGTGGTAAAGGTGCGAGCGAGCGCGCATTCGAACGCGTTGCACGTGTTCCATATCGACGATGACGGCATCAAGATCGACGAGATGCTTGCCGGTTACGAAGGGCTACTTGGTGGCCGACCCACTCGCAGCCGCAGTGCAGCGAACGGCTTCGTCATTGGAGCGGACGATGGATAGGTACAACACCGTGCCGCCGACGCCGTGAGTGACCAGGCCAATTCGCTCACCGTAGCCGAAGCGAAGAAAGCGCTTGCGTTGCTCAACGGGCAGGCCGATGACCTGCGATCGGATCTGGTCAGACTGCGGGAAGAGCTGGCGGCGGTGCAGAACGACGTCAGCGGCAATCGCGTGGCGCAATTGCTGGAGGCCAACGGCCGCCTGGTGTTGGCCGTGCTCAGTGCGGAGGCAATTGCCGAAACCGCGGTGGCCAACCTTAGCGAGCTGACTTACAGCAGCCAGCGCGATGCGCTGACGCATACGGCCAACCGTGCGCTGATGTTCGATCGGTTGACGATTGCGATGGCTTCGGCGAGCCAGCAGCATGAGCATTTGGCAGTGCTGTTTCTCGATCTGGATCATTTTCGTTATATCAACAACACGCTTGGACACGCTGGTGGCGACGCGGTACTGCAGCTGGTGGCGAACCGGCTGGAATCGGTACTGCGCGAGGGCGATACCGTCAGCCGCCACGGCGGCGACGAATTTCTGGTACTTCTCACCAGCGTCCAGCACGCCAGCGATGCCGCGCATATCGCCGAGATGCTGCTCGCCGCCATTGCCCTTCCCAGTTCGATCGGCGATGCAACGTTGGAGCTGTCCGCCAGCATCGGTATCGCCATGTATCCAGAAGATGGTGCCGACATGGCGACGCTGATCGATCGGGCCGACGTGGCGATGTACCGCGCCAAGGGGTTGGGGCCGGGTGGGTATCAGTTTCACAACGAGGCCACGGCTAGCGAACCGGGTCCGCGCTCGTCGCTGATTCACCTGATGCCGCTGGTGCATCAGGAATTGTTGCCGCTTGCGGAAGAATCGCGGCTGTCTGATTTGCGCGATGCCAACGAGCAACTGGTGATGGCGGCGCTGTCTGCGCAGGAGATGGAGGCGCACGCCCGCGAGGCGCATCGCCAGCAGATCAAGTTCATGGCGATGGTGGCGCATGAATTGCGTAATCCGTTGACGCCCATCCGGGTGGCGGCGAGCCTGCTGATCGACCGCGATACCAACGGCGAACTGTCGCTGGCGCGGCTGCAGGTGATCATCGACGACCAGGTGACGCACATGTCACGGCTTATCAGCGACCTGCTCGACGGCTCGCGCATCAGCACCGGCAAGCTGCGGCTGGAACGTGATCGGCTGGAAGTGGTGGGTGTGCTGCGTCTGGCCATCGAGGCCTGCCGCCACGCCGTCGAATCGCGCGGGCAGCGAATGACGGTCGAGCTGCCCTCCCAGCCGATTGCTTTTCACGGTGACTCGGTGCGGCTGACGCAGATTTTCAGCAACCTGCTCGACAACGCGTCCAAGTACACGCCGCAAGGCGGTGAAATTTCACTGGCACTCGTGGTACGTGATCAGGCGATGGTGATTATCGTGTCCGACAACGGCATCGGCATTTCCGCCGAGGCACTGCCGCATATCTTCGACCTGTTCGTGCAGGACGCCCGTGCGCTTGATCATTCCGTCGGCGGGCTAGGCATCGGGCTTGCCGTAGTGCGTGAGCTGGTCGAGGCACATCATGGCACCGTTACCGCGAATAGTGCCGGCCGCAATCTCGGCAGCGAATTCATTGTGACACTGCCGATCGACTAGCTGCCGCGGGGAAAATCCTGAAGGATTTTCCCCGTCGCATTAACTGAATTTCAGGCAGCGGCCGCGGACGGCGCGATGACTTGCGCCGCGAAGCGCTCCATTTCTTCCAGCTGCGGACTCATCTGCAGCAGCAGCAGATCGAGGCCGACGGCGGAGAATTCCTCGATGCGTGCGCGTACCTGATCAGGCGTGCCGACGAGGCCAGGCCGCAGGCCGCGATTGGAGACCGAGTATTCCTTGATCTTCATTTCGCGTTCGAGCTGCGTACCCGAAAGCCATTGCTCGAAATTGGCAAAGCCCGCGGCTTCCGGATCCAGCGCGGTAATGCGCTCGACCTCGGCCTGCGCCTGTTCTCCGGTATCGCGCACGATGGCATAGGCGGCCATGCCGTAGATCATCGGCGGCAGGCCTTCGCGTTCCCTGCGCGCGCGCATGTCGGCGATCTTCTCGGCGATGAATTCCGGTTCGTCGCCGTGCATCACATACGCATCGCAGCGTTTGGCAATCAGCGTCTTCGCCGCTTCGGACTCGCCGCCGGCATAGATGGTCGGGCGCGGCGAGGAGAGTGGCTTTGGCTCGCAGATTGCGTCCTTCAGCTGGTAGCGTTCGCCGGTAAAGTTGAACGGCGTCTGCGACCACAGGCCATCGACCACCTGCAGCCATTCATTGGTGCGGCCGTAGCGATCGTCGTGCTGATCGAACTGCAGCCCGTACTGGGTGGCTTCGTCGGCCCACCATGACGACACCACGTTGAGCGCCAGCCGGCCGCCGGAAATGCGGTCGATGTTGGCCGCCTGTTTCGCGAACAGCGCGGGCTGATGAAAGTTTGGCCGCACGGCGACCATGATCTCCAGTTTTTTCGTCACCGCAGCGAGCGCGGCGGCGCTTGACCACGCATCGAGCGCCGGTTCGGTCACGCCCTTGATGTCGTTGAGGTTGAGCTCGGCGACCAGGGTGAGGTCGTAGCCGATTTCCTCGGCGCGGATGCACAGCTTGCTGAGATAGTCCCAGCTGGCCTCCATTTTTTCATCGCGAATATTGCGCAGCCAGCCGCCGAACACCGGGGCCCAGAATCCGTACTTCATGCCGCTTTCTCCCGAGTGGTCACCATTACGTCGATCAGATAGTCGACCAGCTTTTCATGCGGGTCCCAGCCCAGCACGGTGAGTGGATCAGCCACAAAATTGGACAGCCCGTTGATGTCGTAAAAGCGGCGTACGCCGTCACGCTCGTCGATCATGAATTCGATGCCGCCAATGTCCAGCCCCGAGGCGCGCGCAATCGCTTCAGCGGCCTTGATCGCTTCGGCATCGGGCTTGAACTCCTGCACGGTGACCGTGGGCTTGTCGATCAGGCAGACGTCGGCCGGGCAGAGATCGAACGTGCCGCCGTCGGTGTTGAGTGAGATCGCATAAAGAAACTTGCCGTTGAGCGTTTCCATGCGGACCATGTGCTGGTCCTTCGCTGGCACGTATTCCTGCACCAGCAGCACGCTGTCGATACCCTTGGGCGTCGTGCCGTTGGCCAGTGCCTGCTTGAGTTCGTCAACGCTGTCGTAGCGCGACACGCCCGCACCCGAGCCGCCGATATTGACCTTCACGATCACCGGGAAGCGCAGGCCTGCGGTTGCCGCCACCACGTCGGCCTGACGATGCACCACGCGCGTGGCCGGAATATCCAGCCCGAGTGACTGGATGACTGACAGCTGGCGCGCCTTGTTCGCGTCGATCGCCAGCGCCTTGCTGCCGTTGATGACGTGGGCGCCATTCAATTCCCAATGCGCGTACAGCGCCTGCGCGTAAAAGATGGGATGCTCGTCCTGGCGCAGAAACGAGCTCATCGCCAGGCGGCTGAAAACCACCGGCGCTGGCGCGCGCTTGTCGGCCAGATCGAACTGGTGGTTTTCGAACGGAAAGGCCTTGTAGTCGATACCACGACGGTCAAGCGCAGCAAACAGCGGCTTGAACCACTCGGGGTGCTCGTAGATGATCGCCAGCGCAGGTGGTTTGGACATGAGAGAAATTCTTGGGGCAAATAGGCGTGCATGGTCGACATGATCGCGGCGGATTGTCAACACTGCAAAGCGGTTTGGACGTTTGTACGGCTATAGCTACGGATCACAATGTTCAGCTCGACAGAACTTGCGCCGCGCTCAGCCACCCAACTTCTTCGCTACGGCCGTGGCGATGGTTACACCGCTTTGATAGGCGCATTCAACCCGGGCACCCAGGCACCAGTCGCCGCCGGCAAAAAGGTTCTGCTCGGCGTTGGCGAGAAACGGCTGCCCGAGCGGCTGCACCGTCATCGCATAGCGCCATCGATGCGTCTGCGCAAAACGGTTTGCCGGAAGCTCGCGGCCAAGCACGCGTGACAGGTGCTGCTGCAAAACGGTGATGGCCTGCTCGGGCGTCAGCTCCAGATGTTCGGCGCTCCAGCGCGGGCTGGCATGCATCACCCAGGCGTTGCGGCCTTCAACGTGTCCGGGCCGTGAGCCCTGTCGCGCGAGCCACGCCGCGGCGTCGTCATCGTTGAAGCGGCGAGCATCGAAGTCGACATCGAGCGGCGCAGCGAAGGAAATCATTAGCGCCCAGCACGGCGCCATGGTGACGGACTCAAGCTGTTTCTGCAGCGACGGTTCGGCCGCAAAAAGCTTGTGCGTCTGCGCGACCGGTGCGGTGCAGATCACGACGTCGAACAGGTCGGGCAGGGCGCTGTCGGCTGTGTGCAGCTGCCACTGACGGCCTTGACGCCGTAACGCGGTAACGGTCGCGTCCAGCCGAATGTCCAGCGATCTGGCCAGTGGCTTGAGCAACGCGTTCATGCCCGGCGTGCCGACCAGCCAGGGATGGTGATGGCGGCCGGCTTCGTCGCTGATGCGTGGTTGCCAGGTTGCGGCGGCGCCTTCGCCATGCCGCGCATCGATGAACGCCGAAAATTCGGGCGACTGCGTAGTGATGTATTGCGCGCCGTGATCGAAGCTTTCTCCCGCCTCGTTGCGTCGCGTGGCAAGCCGCCCGCCGAGGCCGCGGCTTTTTTCAAATAGCGTTGCCGGCAAGCCGCGTTGCTGCAGAACGCTTGCGCAGCTGATGCCGGCCATGCCGGCGCCGATGATAGCTATGCGCGGCTTTGTCATTGACGTGTGGTGCGGCATGGAAAGACTCGTGATGCAATGAGCCGATGCTGGCACGACGCATGTGCTGGCCGCGTCACAAGCGGTATCGGCGACCGTCGCTTCAGATCATTGCCTTGCTTTGAGCCGCAACCCCCTCGGCGTCAGCCAGCGTTCGATGCCTTCGAACAGGCCTTGCACCAGCAGGGCGAGTACAGCGGCTGGAACGGCGCCTTCGAGAATCAGGTGGATATTGTCGAGCCGGATACCGGTGAGTATCGGCTGGCCATAGCCGCCGGCGCCGATCAGCGCAGCCAGCGTCGCCGTGCCGACATTGATTACCGCAGCCGTCTTGATGCCGGCGAGAATCGAGCGCGTGGCCAGAGGGAGTTCGATCCGGCGCAGGCGCACGCCGTGCGGCAGACCCAGCGCCGCAGCCGACTCGCTCAGCTCCGGTGCGATGCCGACTAGCCCGGCATGCGTATTGCGCACGATCGGCAGCAGGCTGTACAAAAACAGCGCGGCAATGGCCGGCCAGGTGCCGATGCCGAATACGGGAATCATGAAGACAAACATGGCCAGCGACGGCACCGTCTGCAGAATGCCGGTCAGCCCGATCACCAGCTGTCCCAGCCGCTTCAATCGCGCGGCGAAAATGCCCAGCGGAATCGCCAGCAGCACGGCCAGCCCGAGCGACAGCGCAACCAGCTTGATGTGGTCGATGCTGGTCAGCAGCAGGCGCGACCACAGTCCGTTGCTGTCGCTGCTGTCCGGGTGAATGCCAAGAAAGCCGGCGACGACCACGTTTTCCTTGGCGCCGTGCAGCTTCACCTGCGCATTCATTTCGCGCATGGTGTTTTCATTGATGCGTCCGGCCAGTTTCTGCAGCGCCGTGACGAAGGCCGGTGCACTCTGCACGAGCGCCAGCCGATACAGATAGACCGCTTCGTAGCGCGGAAAATAATGCCGGTCGTCGGTCAGCGTGCGCAGGTGGTAGTAGGGGATTTCCGCATCCGTGCTGTAAAGGTCGATGGCATCGACCGCGCCGCTGGCGACGGCGCGGTACGACAGCGCGTGGTCTAGCCCCTTGACGTTTGTTTGCGGCAGGCCGTAACGCTGGCGAATGCCCGGCCAGCCGTCGGCGCGATCAATGAACTCGTTGGAGAAGCCAAAACGCAGTTCGGGGTGCGCGACCAGGTCGGATAGCGTGGCGATGTGCAGCTGCGCCGCCTTGCTTGCCAGCATGCCGACGGCATACGTGTTGTTGAAGCCGAGCGAATCGGTGATGCCGACGCCGAGCGGTTTCAATCGTTCGCGCAGGGTCGGTATGTCGGCGTCGGGCGCCACGTTTTTCAGCAGCTCGTGCGTGATCGTGCCGGTGTATTCGGAATAGACGTCGATATCGCCTTGCTGCAGCGCCTTCCAAAGAATGCTGGTGCCGCCCAGTTCGCGCTGATGCACGGCATCGACGCCTACCTGTCCGGCGGTGGCTTTGGCCAGTTCGCCCAGAATGACCGATTCGGTAAATACCTTGGAGCCGATGCGCACCGGCGCCGCCTGCGCCAGCAGGGGCAGAGTCAATGCGGCGAAGAGAACGCACCAGCGCACCGTGCGGTTCATGCCTCGATCCCGGGCAGCGTTCGCTGCGCCTTGACGAAGCGCGTAACGAACGGGTCACTCGGTCGCTCGCGCAGATCCTGCAAGCTGCCGTCCTGCACGACGGCGCCGTCGCGCATCAGTACCAGCCGCTCGGCGAACCACGCCGCCTCGGCCAGATCGTGGGTCACGATGATGACGGTCTTGCCGAGCTTTTCGAAGACTTCTTTCAGCACATCCTGCAGTTCATGCCGCACGATCGGATCGAGCGCACCCAGCGGCTCATCCAGCAGCAGCGCGTCGGGGTCGGCCATCAGTCCGCGCATCAGCGCCACGCGCTGCCGCTGACCGCCGGACAGCTCGGCGGGATAGCGCTCCAGCACGGTGTGCGGCAGCTGCGTCAGTAACGCCAGCTCATCGGCGCGCTGGCGAATTTTTTCAGCCGTCCAGCCGAGGTGACGCGGCAGCAAGGCGAGGTTGCCCAGCACGTTGAGGTGCGGAAACAGACCGCCCTCCTGGATGACGTATCCCACACGACGCCGCAGCGCGAGCACGTGCGAGGGCTCGAGCACATGCCCATCGACCTTGACCGTGCCGCTGTCGGGATACTCCAGACCCAGCAGCAGCCGCAGCACCGTTGACTTGCCGGAGCCGCTGCTGCCGATCAGCGCGGTGGTGGCGCCCGCGACGAAGTCCAGGCTGACATCAACCAGCGCCTGCACGCGGCCATAGTGCTTGCTGGCCTGTTCGAGGCAAAAGCCGATGCGCGGCGAGGCTTCAGTCGTTGCCATGCGGCATTCCGCTGGCCGATGCGCCGACGGCTGAAAAAGCTGCGTGCCGCATCATGAGGAGGGCGGCATGGCTTGGAAACGCGCAATGAAATCCGCGGCCGGTTCCGGGCGGCCGAGATGATAGCCCTGGCCGTAATCACAGCCCATCTCGGTCAGCAAATCCTGCGTGGCCTGATCTTCGATGCCTTCGGCAACCACGGTGAGATCCATGTGGTGCGACATGTTGACGACGGCGCGCACCAGTTTGGCCGTCTGCGTGTCGTCACGCATGTCGGCGACCAAGGACTGATCGATTTTCAGTTCGGTGGCGGGAAATTTTCTTAGGTAGGCGATCGAGGCGTAGCCTGTGCCGAAGTCGTCGATGGCGATGCCGATCCCGCGGTCACGCAGTCGCCCGAGTACCCGAACGCTGAGGTCGAGGTCGTTGACCAGCGCGGTCTCGGTGACCTCGGCAATCACGCTGGTTGGTGCCACGCCCCAGATATCCAGCGCGTCGATCAATTGTTCGACGATGCCGGGTTTGGAGAATACCCGCGGCGAAAAGTTGATCGCGAAGGTCAGTCCGTGCGGGCCGCGCAGCGGCGCCGCGTGTCGCAGGGTGGCGTTGATGCTCCAGCGAGTCAGCGCCAGGATCAGGTCACTCTGTTCGGCAAACGGCACGAAATTCGCCGGCGAAACGTCGCCATGTTTTTCGCTGGTCCAGCGCGCCAGTGATTCGATGCCGGCCAGGCGCTGGTTTTGCAGATCCCATACCGGCTGGAAATAGGCGCGAAGCCGGTTGGTGTCGATCGCATCACGCAGCTCTTCGTGCACGATTTCGATCTGTGCGTCCTGCGGCTGGTAGAACGCATGCTGATCGCCGCGACGCAGCGCTTCGTCCAGCGCCATCTCCGCCCGGCGGCACAGCGAGTCCGCTTCGGTGCCGTCCTGTGGATACATTGCGATGCCCATCATCGCGTGCCCGTGCCAGGGTGTGGAGCTGGCGTTCATGGGGACTTCGAAGGCGCGAATCAGCCGCGTGGCAGCGAGCAGGGTGTGATTCTGGTGGCGCATGCCGGGCAATAACACGGCGAAACTGTCGTCGCCGGCGCGGAAAACCTGATCGACGGGTCGCAGCGCCTGTTCGATCAGAATGCGCGCTCTTTCTTCGGCCAGCTCACCCTGCGCGTAGCCCGAGCGCAGCGTGATGTCGCGCAGTCCGCGCACTCGCACGATCACCACTGCAAAGCTGCTGCCCTCGGTCGCCGCCAGCGCCACCTGCGCCTGGATCGCGGCGAATATGGATTCCCGATTCATCATTGCGCGGGAATTCCCCTCAATTCAAAAACAGCTCGGCGGCATTGATGCCGTAATCACCGGCGGCCAGACTGCGCACAATGTCGATGACGCGAGTGACCGTTCCGGAAAGCCGGCTCTTGTCTTTCGGTGGCTTCACCACGTCGCCCTGGTTCATCAGGTCGAGCTCGCGAAAATCGTGTACCGGCTGCTTTTCACGATCGGTAACGATGACCACCCTCGGGCGAAGCCGGCGCACCTGGTTCTGCGCCATGACCACGGCGACTTCGCCGGTACTCAGTTCGACCAGCGAACCGGTGGGATACACGCCCAGACAGACCTGAAACTGCTCGACCAGCTCCGACTGGAACAGCGTGTCACGCCCCGCATAAATCTGCCGCAAGGCCTGGTGACGCGAGATGCCGGCGCGGTAGGGGCGGTCGCTGATCATGGCGTCGTAGGTGTCGATGATGCCAAGCATTCGCCCGGTGATCGGTATCATATTGCCGTGCAACCCCTCGGGGTAGCCGCTGCCGTCGTTGCGCTCGTGATGTGTGCGCACGATGTCGAGCACGTCCTCATCCGTAATGCCCGACTGCTCGACGATCTCGACGCCGCGCTCGACGTGGGAGCGCAGCTTTTTCATTTTCGCCGGCGTCATGCTTGCCTTGGATTGCAGCAGCGACTGCGGCAAACGCGTTTTGCCGATATCCATCAGCAGGCCGCCGGCGGCAAGGCTGACGATGGTGTCTTCGGCGAAACCCATGTGCCGACCGAAGGCGGCCGCCAGCGCGCTGCAACTTATCGCGTGACTGTAGGAATAGCTGTCGTGGCTGCGCAGTCCCTCGATCCAGAAGAAAGCGTCGGCGCTGCGCAGCACGCTGGCAACCAGCGGCCGCACCGCGTTTTCCACATGTTCAATCGACAGATCGCGCCCGCTGGTGACGTCATCAAAAATCTGGTCGACCATGTTTGAGGCGTTTTCCAGCGCCTCGCGCGCACGCGGCATTTCCTCGGCTATTTGCGCGTTGTCGCTGTACTGGATGGCGCTGTCGAAGCGCGACTTGTCCAGGCTGCCGCGCGCCAGTACGTGCAGTTTGCCGCCTTTGGGGATCTGCCTGCGTGCATCGATATAGACGAATTCGCACAGGTCACGCAGCGCGGTGATGTCTTCCTCTGTCAATAGCTCGATACCCTGAAGAAGATAAGAGGTCTCCTCCCAGGGACGGTCCAGCCGGCACACAAACATGCCGATTTCCAAATCGGCCACGTCCATACGCCGCTCTTCAAGCTCAGAGGCCACGCATTGCCACCATCATCTCAAGACTAGTGAGAGGTATTAGAGCTTATTTCGATCGTCGATGGTGCGAACATCGTGCCCGACGCACCGGGTCGATTGGTATGACGACGTCTGATGCGGGACGGGCAGTAGCGGTATCCGGTTATAGCCCGACCATACGTCTGCTGCGTACATCGAGGAAAAGCGTCAGGGCCACGGCGGTAGCGGCGGCCAGCGTGGCAAAGCCATAGACACTGCCGAAGCCCATGCCTGCGGCGACCCAGCCACCGAGCGGTCCGACCAGCACCATTGCGACGTCGAGAAATACCGTGAATACGCCAACCGCGGCGCCGCGGCTGTTTTCCGGCACGCGATTGACCGCCTCCACACCGAGCGCGGGGAAAATCAGCGAGAAGCCCATGCCGGCTACTGCCGCGCCAGCGGTAGCCAAGGCCATATCGTCGGCCAGCCAGAGCATGCTCAGGCCAATCGCCTCCACCGCGAAAGAGACCATGGCCACGCGATAGCCACCAACGCGCACTATCATTTTGCCGAACACGAAGCGTGTGCCGACAAACATCACGCCAAAGACGCTCAGGCTCAGCGCGGCGCCGGTCCAGTCGTGCGCGGCATAAAACAGCGTGATGAAGGTGGCGATGCAGCCAAAACCGACCGAACCCAGGGCCAGCCCGATGCCGTGCGGCAGCACGCGCACCGCGACATTGGCGATGGAAGAGCGCTCGCCCACGGCGATAGCGGTGGCGCGCTTGCGCCGTGCCAGCGGAAAGGCCATCAGCATCAGCAGCAGCGACACGCCGCCAACCGCCGCAAAACCAAAGTGGTGCGCAGTCAACACGCCGAGCGGCGCGCCGGCCGCGATGCCGCCATAGGTCGCGACGCCGTTCCAGGAGATAACCCTTGCCGTGTGCTTGTGGCCTACCTGGCCCAGACCCCAGGCAATCGCGCCGGTACCGACACAGCTTTCCGCGCAGCCCAAGGCCAATCGACCCATCAGAATCAGACCAAGACTCAATGCTGGCACGGCTGCGGCAAGCGCGCCAAACAGCATCAGCAAGCCGCTGGCAGCGCACAGCACCAGGCCGCCGGTCACCGTGCGTTTGGCTCCCAGCGTATCGGACAGGTGGCCGGCGCGGGCGCGGCTGATCAGGGTCGCCACGTACTGCGTACTAATCGACAGGCCGGCCACGATCGCGCTGAAGCCGAGCGTGCCGTGGACGAATCCGGGCAGCACCGCAATCGATAAGCCGATGGTCAGATAGGTGAGAAACGTGAAAGCCACCGTGCTCAGAATGGGGCCCATCACGGCGAATCGGCGGGGCGCGGCGAGGGGCTCGGATAACACGTTGGCTTGGGATGCGTTGGGCATGGGATAGATGACAGGAGCAGCTGCTCAAATTCAGCGAGCGCCAGTTTACGCTTCAATGATGCAATGCAACATGAAAGAAAACTCATCCATGCGGATCACCCTTGTTTCTGACTTGTGGTGATCGCATGGTTGTAGATGATGATGCTTTTACGATGGCTCAAAGGGCCGGCGGCCCGAACTCGCCAGCGCCGTTGTTGACTGACGCAACGATCCGGCACCTAAGCTAGCCCATTGGGTTTATTGTGACCTTTTTCTTCCACCACTCCCCCGACAAAAGGATCCCCCATGGACTACCGACAACTTGGCCGCTCCGGCTTTCGCGTACCCGCACTCAGCTTCGGCACCGGCACCTTCGGCGGCAAGGGCGAATTTTTTCAGGCCTGGGGCAGCACCCAGGTTGACGATGCCAAACGGCTGGTCGATATCTGTCTCGAAGCCGGCGTCACCCTGTTCGATAGCGCCGACGTGTATTCCGGTGGTGCGTCGGAAGAGGTGCTTGGTGCAGCGCTGAAAGGCCGCCGCCACGAGGCGCTGATTTCCACCAAGGCCACGTTCCGCTCGGGTGATGGTCCGAACGACGTGGGCTCGTCGCGCTTTCATCTGATCGAAGCGGTGGATGCCGCGCTGCGCCGGCTGCAGACCGATCATATCGACTTGTTCCAGTTGCACGGTTTCGATGCCATGACGCCCGTGGAGGAAACGCTTTCTGCACTGGATGACCTGATCCGCGCGGGCAAGATCCGCTATATCGGTTGCTCCAACTTCTCCGGCTGGCATTTGATGAAGTCGCTGGCCGCCGCCGATCGCTACAACCTGCCGCGCTATATCGCGCATCAGGCCTATTACTCGCTGATCGGTCGCGATTACGAGTGGGAGCTCATGCCGCTGGGTGTGGATCAGGGCGTGGGCGCGGTGGTGTGGAGTCCGCTGGGCTGGGGCCGTCTTACCGGCAAGATTCGGCGCGGCGAACCGCTGCCGGCCAACAGCCGCCTGCACAAAACCAGCGAGGCTGGTCCGCCTGTCGACGATGAGTATCTCTACACGGTAGTCGATGCGCTCGAAGCCATTGCGAAGGAAACCGGCAAGACCGTGCCCCAAGTCGCCCTGAACTGGCTGCTGCAGCGTCCGACCGTGGCCACGGTGGTTATCGGCGCCCGCGACGAGGCCCAGCTGCGGCAGAATCTCGGCGCGGTCGGCTGGAACCTTACGGCGGCGCAGGTCGCCACGCTCGATGCCGCGAGCAAGCCGGTCAAGGCTTACCCGTATTGGCATCAAACCCAGTTTGGCGAGCGCAATCCGTCGCCGGTTGCCGAATAGTCCGGACGGCTAGACGTCCATCCAGCAAGGCGCGGTGCCCGTGCCGCGCCTTGCCGTTTATGCCATCCACCCGCGTAGCCTTTCGAGCATGAAGAAAAACGAGCTGCCCAGCAAAACCTGTCCGGTCTGTCGGCGGGAGTTTGCCTGGCGCAAGAAATGGGCGCGCGACTGGGACCAGGTGATCTACTGCTCGGATGCCTGCCGCAAGGGCACACCGCGTGGACTTGCGGCGCCGCCAAGAGCTTAGACGCGGCGTGTTCCAAGCCGAAGCCTGTCGGCACATGCTGCTACCGCGAAAAGTCTCCATATAACCCGTCATGCCCGGCACTGTTATTTGCCGCCTGTTTGTCGTTGAATGGGGAGCGGCAGGCGTTTGTGGGGGCAAACCGGAGCCGATCTGTCGCGACCCGAAGGTCGCATGCTCATGCATTCAAGGGGAACGAACCATGGCTCGACACGGCGCACGGCGTTTTTCTGCGGGTCTCTGGATGGCCGGCATGGGGTTGAGTTCGGCGATGGCGGTTTCGGCAGCGGACACGCCGCCGGTCGCGCCGGTGCGACCGGTCACCGACACGTATTACGGCCAGAAGGTGGTCGACAATTATCGATGGCTGGAGGACCAGAAGTCTCCCGAAACGGTCGCGTGGATGAAAGGTCAGGCCGACGTCACCCGCGCCACGCTGGACAGCATGCCGGGTCGGGTAAAGATGTCGGCCCAGATGCAGCGTTATCTCGATGCGGAGGCTTACTCCATCAGCGACGTGAAACTGGCTGGCGATCTGCTGTTCTATCGGAAGCGGGCGCGGGGTGCGAGCCAGGAAGTGCTGTGCGTGCGGCCCGCCAGCGGCGGTTCCGAGCGAGCGCTGCTCGACCTCAACACGCTTAGCAAGCCGGGGCACCATATCGCCATGGATGACTATGTGCCGAGCAGGGACGGCAAACTGGTCGAGGTATCGCTCTCGGCGGGCGGAGCGGAAATCGGCACCGGCCGTTTTTACGACACCACCACCGGCCGGCAGTTGAGCGATCAGATCGATCACCTCCAGGGCGGTGTGGTCTTTTCGTCCGACGGCAAGCAGTTCTATTACATCGCCCTGCAGACGCTGCCGCCGAACAGTTCGCCGCTGGAAAAGTTCAAATACGTGCGCACGCGTATTCACACCTTGGGCACCGATGGGGCCAACGATCCGGTTGTGCTGGCGCATGGCGTGTCGAAGCAGATCGACGTGCCCGAATACCAATGGCCGGTGGCCTATCCCGCGCTCAATGCGCCGTATGCGCTGGCGGTTGTGGCGCCGGGCGTGGACCCGAATGTGACGCTTTACATCGGCCCGAAGAGCGCGCTGTCGACGCATGCCGGTTGGCGCAAGATCGTCACCGGTGCCGACAAAGTGACGGACTATGACGTGCACGGCAACGACCTTTACCTGGTGAGTTTTGCCGATGCGCCCAATGGCAAGCTGCTGCGCCTGGACGCGGCGCATCCGGATCTGGCGCATGCCGAAGTGGTCGTGCCGCCCAGTGATGCCGTGCTGACCAGTGGTACCGAGCTGGGTACCGGCGTACTCTATCCCGCGGCCGATGCGTTATACCTTAGGGTGGTCAAGAACGGCTATGGCGCCGCACTGCGCGTGCCCTACGGCGCGCATCCAAAGGTCAGCACCGTGGCTTTGCCTGCGGGCCAACAGGTGGACAAGATCAGTAGCGATGAGAGTGTGGCAGGTGTCGTATTGCGGCTCGATTCGTGGGTCGATCCCGGCGATTTCTACCGCTACGATCCGGGGAAGGCATCGCTTACCGCCACCGGTCTTATCGCGAAAAATGATGTCGACCAGACCAATCGTGTCGCCGAGGAAGTTCAGGTCAAGGCCAAAGACGGCACCCTGATTCCGCTATCCATCGTCTACCTCAAAGGGACCAAGCTCGACGGCAGCGCGCCAACGCTCATGATGGGCTATGGCGCCTACGGCGACGCCTGGACACCCAGCTTCGGGCGACAGGGTTCGGTCTGGCTGGCACGTGGCGGCATCGTCGCGTTTGCGCATGTACGAGGCGGCGGTGAGCGTGGTGAAGCCTGGCATCTGGCCGGCTACAAACTGACCAAGCACAACACCTGGGAAGACTTCATCGCTTGCGGCCACTATCTGATCGACCACCACTATGCCAGCAGCGCCAACCTCGGCATCTGGAGCCAAAGCGCCGGCGGCATTCTGATCGGGCGAACCATTACCGCTGAACCTGGTCTGGTGGCCGCGGCCGTCGATGGCGTGCCGTTGTCTGACACGCTGCGTACCGAAACGGGTGCCAACGGGCCGGGCAATATCCCTGAGTTTGGCTCGGTGAAAACCAAGGAGGGTTTTGACGGCCTGTATGCGATGGGCGCGTATTACCACATCGTTCCGGGAACCAAATATCCCGCCGTGCTGGTTACCGCGGGCGCGCATGATCCGCGCGTCGACCCTTGGCAGGGCGCCAAGATGGCGGCTGCTCTGCAGGCGGCAACCGGCAGCGGTAAACCGGTACTGCTGCGGGTCAACTACGATGCCGGGCACTTCGCCGACACGACAGCGCAAGTCAATTCCGACTGGACCGATATCTACAGTTTTCTGCTGTGGAATTTCGGCGATCCCGATTTCAAGCCGGCGTCACATTCGGCGTTGAAGCCACAGTAAAAAGGAACGTCGCTCGTGGGAGTTGTCCCGTGCCTGGGAGCAGTGAGTGATGGGCCGCTTTTGCCGCTAAGGCGTCAACGCGTGTGCAGGCGGCATGCTCGCATCGCGCGATGCTGCCTGCAGCAATTCGGGCGCGGCGACCTTCCACACTTTCCAGCTGTGTCCACCGGGCAGCACGTAAACGTGGTTCGAACGCAGCGCCGGTGACATCAGCTCGATGTCGCTGCGCAGGCTGTCGCGATCACCATAGGCCAGCCACACGTGACGGGTTTTGCCGGGGTCACTCGACCAGCCCTTGAGATAACGCCACAGCTCGCGTTGCCAGGTCTGTGAGGTCACCGGTTCTAATGGGCCCGGGTTCCACTGTGCGAGCCCGCCGGCCTTGAAGATCTCCGTCGGCACGACGCTGTCACCGAGATAGGGCGCCATCAGCAGCATGCCGTAGATTTCTCCGGGATAGTCGCGGTCATAGCTCAAGGCGCCCATGCCACCGAGCGAAGTGCCAGCCAGCCAGATTTCCCTATAACCGCGCTGGCGAGCGGGTTGCATGATTTCATCGTGCAGTCGCTGCGTTGGGTGGCCCTCGATGTAATAGGCCATTGTGAGCGCGGCCAGCTCCACATCGGCATCCGGCCACTCGCGCTGAATGATTTGCGCGATGCCGCTTTTTTTCAGGCCGTCGAGATCGTCGCCGCGACCGGGCAGAAACACCACCAGTCGCTTCGCCGGTTGTGGCGCAGGCACAAAGGCGGTGGGAATCGGCACGGATGCTTTGCCGACGGGATAACAGGCAGCCAGCAGCGCCAGCGGAACAAGCAGCAGGCACGAGCGCAAACGGTTCAAGGTTATCCGCATGTTCATCAACGTCGCTCGGAAGGATGGGCTCCATGCTCTGCGGCGAGGCGTCTGCGGCAGGTGAGCGCCGGCGCGTGTCGACACGTGCGAAATTTCAGCGCCGGCGGTGATATCTCATCGAACGACTTGAAGGCTGGCTCATGAAACTTCGCGTGCGCGTACGTAAGCCAGCGCGAACAGGGCCGCGAAAAACAGGTCGATACACCCGGCCAGCAGCATCAGCGGAGAAAGACGATGCTGCGCGTACAGCACCAACGCAGCCACACCGAAGCCGAGTTTCTCAAGCGTCGCGGGAATCATCATCGGCCGGAAGCGCAGCGGGTCGCGCGCCAGCTGAAAAAATAGCACCTGCCACGCCAGCGCCACGCCGATGAAACCGTAGTAGTACTCCGCGTGCGTGATGGCCGGCGGTTGCGTCAGCGCCACCGACGCTTCCTGAAAATACATTGGCAGGAGCGCGGCGATACCGTAGATGCCGGCAACCACAAAGATCCAGCTGGCAAGCTTCATCTTCATTCTCCGTAACCGGGCCGGATGGCTTGCCGGCGAGCGTACAGGAATGCCAGCCGCCGCGGCTCACGCCGGCGTAGTCATCAAACCGCGTTGCGCTGCGTCAGCCAGAGCGCAATGGCAAGTAGCAGCAAGGTGGTTTCCAGTGCGCCGGTGCCAAGTGTCAGCGCCTGCACCGGCGCGTATCGCGCGACGCTGATCCAGCGGAATATCACCAGCGGTGCGTACAGCGCCAGCGCCAGCACAATGCCGGTGCGGTGAAGCTCCGGTCGATAGGCCAGCCACGCGAAGATGATGCCCAGGCCGAGTTCCATGCCGCCGTAAACCGTCACGTACTCGGCCATGCCGCCATTGTTGAGCGAAAGAAAGCCGATCGATTTGGACGTGGCGTCCGCGCGGATGGTGCAGAGGATTGCAAACACGCCGTAGATCACGGCATTCACCCACAGATAAAGCGCAGTCATGATGGTTTCCTTGCAGGGTTGCGGATGAGTGTCGCCCAAGGTGAAAGAGATTCAGGCATGCATCGGTGCGGCGAAAAGCATGCTACTTAGCGTTGCAGTCGATCAAATGAAAATAGTGCTGCCAGCGGATGCCTGCGCCGTTCGATCAGCGCGCGGATCAAGCCGGCACCCAGCATGCTGTAGCTGATGCCGTTACCGCCGTATGCCATGGCGAACTGCACGCGTGAGCCGAGCTGTGCATGCGGACCGAAAAAGGGCAGGCCGTCCTCGGTTTCAGCGAAGGTGCCAGCCCACGCAAACGCCGGCTTCAGCTCAAGGCCGGGAATGGCCTTGCCGACCTTGTGCACCAGCCGTCGCGCCTTTTTCTGCACGCGGGCATCGCGGCGTGCGGGGATGTCGATCGTATCGTCTTCGCCGCCAACGAGCAGACGTCCGTCGCCGGTGCTGCGCATGTACAAATACGGCCGCGCCGATTCCCACACCATCGTGTTGCCCAACGCACCGAGGCTTTCCGTGTCCAGCGGGTCCGTGATGAACGCGTAGCTGCTGCGATTTTGCGCAACGTTCTGTTCCAGCCAGTGCTGATTTGCGTAACCGGCGGCGAACACCACATGGCCGGCGCGCAGGGTCGCGCCCTGTGAGCTTCGCAGCGTCACGCCGCGTGCGGTGGTCTGCATGTGTTCGATGCGGGTGCGGTCGAATACACCGACGCCGCGCTTTTCCAGTCGAGTGAGCAGGCGATAAGCCGTCCGGTAGGGATCGATGCGCGCGGCGAGTTCGCTCAGAATCGCACCGGGTGCGCGGATGCCATATTCGGCCATCAGCATGTCAGCCTCCAGCCATGCCACCTCGAAACCATGGCGCCGCCGCAGCGCCATTTCGTCTCGCATGGCCGGCACGTGGTGACGTCGGCTGGCGTAGTAAAGGCTGCGCATGCGGCCAAAATCGACGTCGCGAATATCACCGGCCAGCGCCTGCAGCTGATGGATGGCTTCGGCACAGCCCCGATAGGCCAAGGCCGCATCGTCCTCGCCATAGCGTTTGGCCAGATCGGTCATCGGTGTATCGATTTCGTACTGCAGCAGCGCCGTGCTGGCCGACGAACTGCCCCAGCCGACATCGCGTTCTTCCACCAGCACAACCTCATGGCCGTGCGCGGCCAGCTCGTTGGCGATCAGTGCGCCGCTGATGCCGCCACCGATGATCGCGATATCGCAGCGCATATCGTTTTTCAACGGCGGAAATGCGTGCATCAGGCCGTTCTTGATCGCCCAGAACGGATATCCGCTTTTCAGATCCATGCTTCGCGCCCGTGCTGTCGCAGCCGTAGGCTGCATCGGCCTGCAGCTTACGGCGGTGCGATGCATCGACAAAGTGAGCATGAACGGCCGGGGTTGCCGGCCGGTCCCGCGATATGGTCCGCAGGATCAGCGATCGTCTTCGCTGTCGTCCGGAACGGCTTTCCAGTAGCCCTTGGCCTTCATCCAGTCCTTCGGCACCTGGCGTTGCTCGCTCAGCCAGATCCGCATGGCTCGTGCGCGTCGCGACTCGGTGGCGATCCAGTAAAACGTATCGCCCGCGGGCACCGATAATCGTTGCAGCGCCTGTTCCAGTTGCTGGCTGTCCGCCGCCGAGGCGTTCGCTCTTTCCAGCCAGGTGATCGCGACGTGCGGGGGCGCGGGCAGCGGTTGGCGATCGAGGTGATCGGGTACCTCAATCAGCACATCGGCGTGCACGTGGTCGGGCATTTCCGTCAGCCATCGACCGATCGCCGGCAGCGCGGTTTCATCGCCGACCAGCACGTAGCGGTCGAAGTCGTTGGCGATTACCACCGAACCGCGCGGTCCACCCGCGCCAAGCAGCTGGCCCGGTTTGGCTTGCGCGGCCCAGGTAGCTGCGGGGCCGTCGCCGTGCAGCACGAAGTCGATCGTCAGTTCGTTGCGTGATGCATCGTAATGACGAGGCGTGTAATCGCGCATCGGCGAGTACTCGCGGCCCGGCGGATATTCCGGTCCGTTGTCGCCCATGACCGGCGTAACGATCTCGCCGATGCTGTTGGGGAAAAACAGTTTGACGTGGTCGTCGGGCGCGGCGCTGATAAAGCCCGTGAGCTCAGCGCCGCCAAGAACAATGCGCTGCATGTGCGGCGTCAGTCGCTCGACACGAAGCACCTGCAGGGCGCGAAACTTGATGGGGTGGCGCAACGTTTGATGGGTATGGATTGTCATCGGCAGTATCTCCAGGGAACAGGAAGAGGCCGGCTAGTGGCGCGACAACATCGGCGGCGTGGCGGATGGTCGGCGTTGGCAATGGCGAGTTTGTGTGATGGCTCGAAGCGCAGGTTGAATGTGCGCCGCGAAGCAGTGAAGTCGCGAGCTGCGGTTGAGTATGCCGCGACGGTAGATCGTCAGTCGCGCGACCTGCCGGCGGCAATATCGCTGGCGGCGCGGTCCAGTATCTCGGCGATGCGTTCGGCTTCGGCCTTGTTCCAGTCGCTGCCGCGCATCAGCAAGGCATGCTTCAGCGCGTGCATCGCCTTGCGCACGGCCATGGGTGCAGCCATCTTCGCGGCCATGCGTGCGCTGTGTTCGGTGCGCTTGGTCACCGCATCGACCGCCTCACGGTTCTCGTCGAGATACGCGCGGCCGGCGTCGGTAATGGCGTACAGCTTGCGGCCGCCCTGTTCGTTGGTTACTTCGGCGTAGCCGAGTTCTTCCAGCATGGTCAGGGTGGGATAGATCGCGCCCGGGCTGGGTGAATACTGGCCGTGGAACATGTCTTCGATGATGCGGATCAGTTCATAGCCGTGGCGCGCCTGCTGTTCGATAAGCGCCAGCAGCAGCAGCTTGAGATCGCCGTGACCGAACATGCGGCTGCCGCCGCGTCGGCCACCGCCGCGGGCCTCGCCGAAATCGGCAAAAAACTCGCTGCCACCGCGACCGCCGAAACCACCGCGGCTGGCGTGGTGCTCGTGTCGTTCGCTGCCGTCATGCGGCCGTTCGAAACCGAAAGCGTGATGGATGGCGTCGCGCGAGTGATGGCGCGAATGGAAAGCATTGAAAATCATGTGGCGCATGCGCATGAGCTGTTCCGTCATTTCGCTAGAGTGTTACTAAGATATATCGTAAGTGTATCTAAATCAAGATGCGATATGCCGGACGACTCAAGCAACCGTCAGCGCGGATAGCGCGAACCGTCCTTGTGCAGATAGTCGTCACCATCAGCTTGCATGTCGATGTCGGAATAGGTGCACAGGCCGCGGGCCGATCGGCTGCCGATGTCCAGGCAGGTCGCCACGACGCTGCCGCGATTGATCATGTGATGACCGTTCGCCACGTTTTTGGGAAAGGCAGCGCAGTCGCCGGCGCGCAGCAGCTGCTCGCCGGCGTCGGTGATCAAGGTCAATTCGCCAGAAAGCACGTAGATGAATTCGTCTTCTTCCGGATGCCAGTGCCGTTGACTCGACCACGCGCCCGGTGGCAATTGCGTCAGGTTGACGCCGAAATCGACAAGCCCACCGGCCGCGCCCAGCGCCTGCCGGATCCGCCCGGCCATGGGCTCTGCAAAGGGAGCCGGATAGTCGGAGCCTTCTATCTTCGCAACGGCGTTGAGTTCGAGCTTGGGCATGAGGTCTTCGTTCGCGATGGATGATCAGGACGGCACACAAACGGTCGAGCTGCTGCGATGATTTGGACAAAACGCGGCGCCCTGGCCATGGACGGGCTAGTCGATCGTCGCAATAAACAGAACGGATGCAGGCTTGCCGGTTTTGGGGTGCACCGGTTCGCGCGTCTCCTGCAGACGCAGCCCGTTCAAGGCAAAAAGCGCTTGCCAGCTTTCCAGCGTGCGGAAATACCACGGCGCGGGTTTGCCGAAATCACTGCTGAAGCCGGACCACGAGCCGGCGCGCCAGCCGTCGGCATACGGCGCATCGCCGCAGGCGAGCAGGGGATGCAGCGTCTGCACAATGAGCGCACCGCCGGGATTCAATAGCGAGCTCGCCGCGCCCATGATGCCGTCGACGGACGCCTTGCCGATCAGCGAAAAATTGCAGACCACGACATCAGCCGTGAGATCAAGTTTGCCGGCGGCCACCGCTTCGTAAGACATCACACGGAAGTCGCCCCCTCCCGCATGGTGCGCCTGTTCGATCAGCGCAGGCACCACATCAATGCCGACCACGCGAATGTCGCGAGCTGAAAGCGCGCGCGCCAGCCAGCCTTCGCCACAGCCGATGTCGAGCACTGTCCCGGGTGATCGGGAAAGCACGGCATCGATAATGGCGTCATCGGTGACCAATCGGCGACTTTCGATGTCACCGTCGCGCACGGCCGTGGTCCAGGGCAACGCATTGGCACGCCACGCGTCGATGATTTCCTCGTCGCTCAAAAGCTCGTCGGTCATGGTGTTGCGCTCCGCGATCCAGGCCGGTACCTGACCCCGATGGTTCCATACCGTCGCCGAAGTGTCATCAACACCTGCTGCAATCGCCGCTTTAATCGGAAGGGGTGGTCGCGCATGACAAGCAAGCTGAAGTTTCTGGCCGGTGTGCTCGCCTTCGGCATGCTCCTTTGTTCGGGCGCGCAGGGCGCCACCTCACGGTCCAGCTTTGTGGTCAGCGATATCTACAACTACAACCATCCATACGCGGCCACCGACAGCGGCGATCTGGCGACGAAGATGCAGCTGATGAGTACCAGCGCGTTTTACTTCTATCGCGGCACGGCCGATATTTTCTATCGCGACACCGCGACATTGCCGGCGTCGAGCTTTACCTCCAGTGCCACGGGCTACACCTGGATCGGTGGCGACGCTCATCTGAGCAACTTCGGGGGGCAACGCGACAGCAGCGGCACGGCGGCGTTTTCGACCGATGATTTCGACGAAGGCTATCTTGGCCAGTACGTCTGGGATCTGCGCCGGGCTGCGGTAAGCATGGTACTGGCGGGTCGGGAGAATGGCCTGTCCGACAGCCAGATCACCACGGGTATCAAGACCTTTGTTGCCGCGTATGTCACGCAGATCAATACGTTTGCCAAAGGCAAGGGCGAGGCATCGTTCCAGCTGACGACGGGTAACACCAGCAGCGTGGTCAAGGACACCATCGCGGATGCCGACGACGGTTCGCGCTCGGATCTTTTGTCCAAATACACCAGCAGCAAGAACGGCGTGCGTACGTTTCAGAATGCCTCAAATCTTGTCGCGGTGAACAGTGCGACCTACAGCGCGATCAGCAATGCCGTGGACAACTATATCCAGACAATCTCATCGTCCAAGCGCTACGCCGCCAGTTATTACGCTATCAAGGACATCCATCAGAAGCTCGGTTCATGGACCGGAAGTCTTGGCCGGTTGCGTTTCTATGTGCTTGTCGAAGGTCCGTCGACCTCGACATCGGACGACGTAATTCTCGAGTTGAAGCAGGAGGCGTCGAGCGACGTGGCGCTGGCGGCGCCGGGGCAGCTGCCGACGTCAGCTTACGGTTCCAACGACGGTGAACGCGTGGCGCTGACCAACAAGGCGCAGCTGCTCAACACCGACGTGTTGGTCGGCTATACGACCATCAACGGCTCGCCGTATTACGTACATGAAAAATCACCGTATGAGGAAGATTTCGATTACACCCAGCTCGGTAGCGCATCGAAGTTCAACACGGCCATGACCTACGTGGGCCAGGCACTGGCCAGTGCACATGCACTGGCTGATCAGGATTACAACGCAGCCATTGTTCCCTACGATATCGATACGCAGATCAGCAACGTGGCCAACAGCAGCGGTCTGCAGACCGAGATTTCCAGTTTTGCTTTCAGCTACGCCGACCAGGTCAATCTTGACTGGCAGTCGTTTGTCTCGGCCTACAAAGCCGGTACACCGTTGTATTGAACGGAGTCGTCGCCGCAAGCGGAGCCGGCGTGTCCGCGCTACTTCGTCTGCGGCGACGTGGTTTCCCACTCGTGCAGGCACATGCGGCACTGGTTGTAGTGGCGTACCAGCGCGACGGGGCGATGGACAGGCTGCGAAGACATGCTGCTGCTGGCGCCGCGTAGACGTGGACGCCAGCCTCGGCGGCGGGGCAGCTCCGCCTGATCCACGGTGAAATGCCGCTGGTCCACTTCGGTTCGAGCAAACCAGTGATGGCAGCTGGGGCACTTGCCGCACACGTTGGTGAGTATCTGCCATAGCAGGAGCGCGACCATCATCACGACGCTGACGAACCATATCGGATTCCAGTGCGTGGTATCCCGAACGGGTACCACCGGGCCGGCGGCGCGATTGAGGTGATCAGTGGCGTCGGCGGAAACTCCTGGTGCCGGCGGCAACAGCAGCTGGGCGGGGGCGTGACGCAGAAACAGATGGGTGGGCACTGCTTTTAACGGGGAGCGGGCTGCCGTCAGCTTGTCAGCTGCGAGCAAGTTGTCCAGATGCGCGCTGCGTTCGCTATAGACAGCATCGAGACAGGCCACGCTGGCATTGCATCGGTCACGCCGGCTGGCCCACTCGCGCTGACTTTGCTGCGCTGCCGGATCATGCGCGAGGTGCTGATATTTTTTTTCAATGCTGACGTCGAGCGCGTGCAGCGGTGAAGATGCGCAAACCGCGGCGTCGGAGTTGTTCAGCGCCTTGTCGGCACAGTCGATCGTCTGCGCACTGGCCGCGCCAAAGAATCCGGCAAGAATCAGCGCTAAAAATGCACATCGTTGCAACGCCATGACGTTCCCCGATCGGTCGGCTGCCGCACATCGCCTTGTTGCCAGCAGAAAACAGAATCTACCGCTTTTTTGTGTGGCGTGCCGTGAATCGGCCACGGCTGTCTTGCGTGCCGCCAAGGTTCGATCACTGCGGCCACTTTTCCGAGGGTGCGAAATTTTTTGATAACTGGCATCGTTACGAATCCGCTAGTACACAACTCAACGATTGACCCAAGGTTTTATGTCGACCAGCCATCGTTTTCTCAAATTTTGCCGCTCCATCCACCTCTATCTTGGTGTGTTTACCGCGCCCGCTCTGCTATTTTTTGCGATTACCGGGGGACTGCAAACCTTTAGCCTGCACGAGACGACGCGTGGCAGTACCTATCAGCCGCCGGCGCTGCTGGCGACGCTGGCCTTGCTGCATAAAAAGCAGACAATCGTTGCGCCACCCAAACGACCACGGCCAGCGGACAGCGTCGCGCCGGCCCCCGCCGGTATGGCTAATCCGTCGGAAGCCAAAGCTTTGCCGGACGTCGACGCAGGCAGCAAGTCCGGCGGGCAGGATCACGAGGGTGCTCATCCGAAGAAGAATCTGCTGCCGATGAAACTGTTTTTCGCGCTCGTTGCGGTGAGCCTGGTGCTGTCGACGCTGACCGGCATTTACATGTCCTACCGCTACAGCCGCCGACCGAGGCTGGTCAGCAGCATCCTGCTTGCCGGCGTGCTGGTGCCGCTCGCGCTCTTGTGGATTTGATGGTTCGAGGGCATGGCTGCGACGCCGCACACCTGCGGTGTCAGCTCATCGTGGTCGGCTGTTCGAACGGCAGTGACACCGCGCCGACGTTTTCGAGCGACGTGCGCACGCGCTGCAGATGATCCGCTTCGGCATCGACAACCACCAGAATACGGCCGGCCTCGATCTGCTCCTCGAACGCGCGGCTCACGGCGTCGGGCACGTTGAAGCCGACTAGGGCGCCCGTCCAGGCGCCCATGGCCGCGCCGGCGACGGCCATCGCGCCAACGCCGGCGACGGTCAGGCCAAGCGGTGGCACGGCCACCGCGATCAGGCCCAGCAACAGTCCGGTACCGCCGCCGAGGCCAATGCCGCGCACGGCGCCAGGATTCGAGTCGTTGTGATCGACCAGGCGATGGTCGGCAATTTGATCCAGCTCGATATCTTCACGAGCGATCAGGGAAATATCCTTGTCGTCGATACCGGCATCGCGGGCGGCATCCATCGCCGAATGCGCGGCCGCCAGATCGGGAGTGCTGAATACGCAGCGGGTTTTCATGACGCCTGCTCCAGGTGCTGCACGCGGGGCGTGCGGTGGAAGCAGTCGAACAGCATGGATGTCACGGTGGCGTAGGGGAGGCGTGATCATGTCCGGCGCAGGTATCTGCGGTGCGGTCTGTGCCGGCGATTCGTTCGTTGCCGCGCTGAGGCTCAGCGGTTATCGGCACGGGCAAGGTTGCTCAGCTCGCTCTCTATCGCAAACACATGCGGATCATCGGCGCCCAGATCACGCAGCGCTTCGGCCAGCTGAAGCAGATAGTCGGCGTTGGATCCGCTCGGGCCATGCGAGCCGGCAATGTGCCGCGCAATGTCATGCGCCGGCGCATCACCCAGAAAGGCGGCGTTTTCTTCGGTGGCTATATAGACCAGCCCATCGATCCTGCGCCCGTCATCCAGACTGAGTTCCGTGACGAAGCGCAGATAGCCGTTCTTTTCGCGGACGTCCAGATGGCCAAACGTGTCAGGCGTGATCAGATAGGCCATTCCCACGCAGACGGCGTCCGCCTGCGGTACCAGCGTGACCACGCGCCCTGGCGCTTCGGGCGTGCCGCGGTGGTCGTGTGAACCCTGCCAGAAACGGCGAACCCAGTGACGGATGGATGCAGGTCGCCGCTCGATATAGGCAAAGTCGGCCTTGTAGATCAGCGAGCCGTAGCCAAACAGCCACACTTCGTCATGTCCATTGAAATGGTCCATGCGCTGATTGATGGCCACGGTATCAAGAGAAGCGGTATTCATCGGCACGGCGTTGATCGATACCTTCCGGCGTATGCGAAGTTCCATGGATTATGTCGGCTGGCGCTTATCCGCGGTAGCGATTCAACGCGACACAGCCGGCTCGTTGCGGACCCGGCTGTGTGACCTCGACGCTATTCAAAAAGCATGGAGTTCAAGCGGCGTTGGTCAATCCAGCGCGGGATAGTCGGTGTATCCGTGCTCGTCGCCGGCGTAGAACGTTTTCTGATCGGGTTTGTTCAGCGGCGCATCCTCGCGCAGGCGGCGCGGCAGATCAGGGTTGGCGAGGAACTTGACGCCGAAAGCGATCATGTCGGCCTTGCCAGTGGCGACGGCATCGATCGCCATGGTCCGGTCATAGCCGTTGTTTTCGATCCACACGCCCTTGTACGGCTTGCGCATGGCGGCGTAATCAAACGGCTCCGGTTCGCGGTCGCCACCAGTCTGGCCGTGGATGATGTGAATGTAGGCCAGATTCAACGGCGCCAGCCGCTCGACCGCGCGGTTGAACAGCGCCTGCGGATCGCTGTCGGCCACATCGCCAAAGGCGGTCAGCGGTGAGAGCCTTACGCCGGTGCGCCCGGCGCCGACCTCCTTGGCTACCGCTTCGCACACTTCAAAAAGCAGGCGCGTGCGGTTCTCGATGCTGCCGCCGTAGGCATCGGTGCGCTGGTTGCTCTTGTCGCGCAGAAACTGATCTATCAGGTAGCCGTTGGCGGCATGGACTTCGACGCCGTCGAAGCCCGCTTCAATCGCATTGGCCGCGGCCTTTCGATAGGTTTCGATGAGCGGCGGCATTTCGCTGAGTTCCAGCGCACGAGGTTTGGAGACATCGACAAAGCCGTCGGCGACAAAGGTCTTTGCGTCGGCCTGGATGGCAGACGGTGCCACCGGCGCCTGCCCGTTGGGCTGGAGCGACGTGTGCGAGATGCGGCCAACATGCCACAGCTGCAGCACGATGCGTCCGCCTTTGTCGTGCACCGCCTTGGTCACCAGCTTCCAGCCGGCAATCTGTTCGGGCGAGTGGATGCCCGGGGTGGAGATGTAACCCTGACCTTCCGGACAGATTTGCGTGGCCTCGGCAATGATGAAGCCGGCGCTGGCACGCTGTGCGTAATACGTAGCGTTCATTTCGGTGGGCACATTGCCCTTGCTGGCGCGGTTGCGCGTCAGTGGCGACATGACGATGCGATTGGGTGCTTCGATGCTGCCGACCCGGATGGGCTGGAAAAGTACGTCGACGGATGCGTCTTTTTCGTTCATGGAATCTCCAGAGAGGTGGGTCTTGGCGGGCTAGGGCGATGGAAGTGCAGGCGGGCATGGTACGCAGGGCGGCCGTTCATGCCGCGTAAAATGGCGAAGCGCAGGCGTCTGGCCGGCCGGCAGGAATCAGGCCAGCCGCGTGCGATGCCACCATTGCGTAAAGCTTTCGCACAGAGGTTCGACCGGCGCGAACAGCCTGGCTACCGGCCTGAGTGTTATGTCCGCAGTGAGCTGGCGCAGCGCATGCGCGTAGTGCGCATCGTCGATGGCATACACCGAGCGGGCCTGAGCGAGTGCAGCACGCAGCGTTTTCAAATCGCCATACCAACGGAGGCTGGCCAGCTCCCGCTGGCGCGCGCCGACGAATTCCCAGCGCGCTTGTGACCATTGCCGAGTGGCGTGCCAGTCGGCAATGGCGATGGCGACAACAAGCGTCCCTGCCGGCAGATCGGCGGGCGGTGCATCAAGAGACCACGGATGCACCAGCCACACGTCACGCCCTTTGACGGCAAGCGCGTCTGCTGCGGAAAAATCCAGTGTGGCCGGTGGCGTCGCCATCAGCTCGGGTTCGCTTATGCCATCGACAACGGCTTCGATGGTCACGGTTGCACGGCGACGTGCGATGGCATCCAGCGCTTCATAAGTCGTGTCGATAACCGTACCGGCGCTATGCCACGCAGCGGGCGCAAACCGGGCCACGTTGTCGGCATTGAACAGATAGGGTTTCTGGCTGGCGGTTGCGGCGATCCACTGCCAGCTGAGGTGGTTGCTGACCAGATCGCCATCGAGCAAATGTGCGTAAAGCCAGTCGGCTCCCGCGCGCCAGTGCACCTTGCGCAGGTGCACCACGTAGCTGGCGAGCCACATGCGCACGTGGTTGTGCAAATAGCCCGAGGCGTAAAGCTCGCGCATGGCACGATCAACTACCGGCAAACCGGTGCGCCCTTCGCGGATGTCGGCGGGCAGCTCTTTGCTATAGGCGTCGTCAGGCAACAAGCCGTCGTGCAGCGAATCAAAAATCCCGTCGCCGCGATGAGACCATACGTGATGCCAGTATTCGCGCCAGCCAAACTCGTATATCAGCTTGTGCTGCCGTCCCAATGCATGCCTTGCCGACAGCATGGCGTGCACGTGAGGGAGGCTGAGGAACCCGTGGGTCAGATAAGGCGACAGGCGGGTCACGGCACCGTCGAGCGCGTTGCGGCTTAGCGCGTAGTCGTCCGGGCGTATCGCGGCAACGCGAAGTAAGGCAGCCTCGCGCGTTGGCGCGAAGCGCTCGGGCGCGTGATCGGTGAATCGCGCACTGGGCACTACCAATGGCCGCTCCCGGGCTCGCCTTTGACCGGCCCGACAATTTCGTCGGTAAGCCAGCCGCCATAGAAACCGCCGGGCTGGGGCAGCACGCGCTCGCCATCGACCTCGCAATGCAGGCGGCCCGGATAGAACGAGAGCCAGCCGGCGATGGATGCAAACGCTTGGTTCGGTCGGGGGTAACTCCAGCCGACGGCTTCCATTCGGGTGCCGTCGGGCAGGATGACGGTCCAGTAACTGGCCGCACCTTTCCACTCGCATATCGAGCTCCCCGAGGTGGCGACCAACCGTGACTGATCGACGTCCGATGGCGGCAGATAGAACGTCGGCGGACTGGCCGTTTCGAGCACACGAATTGCGCGGTGGGTATCGGCAATAACGTACTCGCCGGCGCGCACGACGACCCGACGTTGATCGGGCCGAAGCCGGGGCGGCCGCGGATAATCCCAGACAGATTCTTCCCCGGGGCCGGGCGCCAATGCATGGGAAGGGCGTTGTGTGCCGTTGTATTTCCACATGACGATTCTCCTCAGACGTACTGCATTTTTATGCTCATGCCGCCATCGACGACAAAATGCTGGCCGGTGACAAAGGCGGCCTGCGCCGACAGCAGATAGACGGCGAGTGCACCGATGTCCTGCGGCGTACCGGCCCGACCCGCCGGGTGCTGCGCATGATCCTGCCGGCTCAGTTTCGGCGTACGCCGTGCGGCCGGTTTGCGCCAGTCGTCGGTGACGATCCAGCCGGGGAGAATCGCGTTCACCCGAACCGCAGGCCCGGCGCTCACCGCCATGGCATGGGTCAACGCCACTAGTCCGCCCTTGGTCGCGGCATAGGCTTCGGTGTGTGGTTCCGATTGCAGCGCACGGGTGGACGCAATATGAATGATCGCGCCGTGGTTTTCGGCCAGCGCATGCAAGGCATGCTTGCTGCAGAGAAAGGCGCCGGTGAGGTTGGTTGCCAGGTATTGGTTCCATTGCGCCAGCGTCAGCTCGGCCAGGCTGCCGATATCCGGATCGGCAATGCCAGCGTTATTTACCAGGCCGTCGATACGGCCGAATTTGCTGCCTGCAGCATCGACCCAGCCTTTGACGCTGCTTTCGCGGGAGACGTCCAGACGTCTGAATGCCGCGCGATCTCCCACGTTCCATTCGTCGAGGCAGGCACGGCCGGCTTCGGTGTCGAGGTCGCCGATCATCACCGAGCCGCCGGCACCGAGCACGGCCTGGGCGATGCCGCGGCCGATGCCCTGCGCGCCGCCGGTAATCAGCACCACGCGATCGCGCAGCGGCCGGGCATCAAATTCCGTGATCCTGGGAGTAAGTGGCATGTGGCGTTCTCGCAATGCAGTGGGCAAAGGGTGCGGCAGATCCTGTCTCGACGGTGTGCAGGCGCTTGCCCCGTTAGCAAAGTGTGTCAAAGCACTGCTGGACGGCGGGATGAGCCGGCGATTGTCGTCAAGTCGTCATCGGCCGCTGCAAAGCTGCCCCCGTACCATGGCGTGCGGGCGTTGCCGCCGCGAACTTCCCTTTCGCGTGGCGCTATGCCGCACAAGGCGCTGCGCCATTTTCCCATGGGCTGTGCCACTATTCCTGCGTTGCCCGCGACGGTTTGGCGGGTGGGGAGAGCATGCTGCTCAAGATGAAGCACCAGCGGTTGGTGGCATGGTTGGCGATGGCCGCCATGTGGCTGACGATCGTGGCGCCGGTAGTGTCCCGCACACTGCCGGGCATGGGCATGTCGCCCGCCATGGCCGGCTGTGGCGTTCACGGCGCGGGTGATCAGCATCCCGAGCTGCCCCTCGATCCCGCCGATCCGATGGATCATTGCGGCTACTGCACCCTGCTCATGCACAGCCCGCTGGTATCCGGCGGCAGCATTGTTTTTCTGGCCGCAGTATTGCCCGCCATCGCGATGCCGCGCGCATGGGTATCGTCCATCGGCCCGGTTACGCCGGTTCTCAGCGCCAGTCCACGCGGGCCACCGTTGCTGCGCCACGGTTGAAACCGCCGACCACGCGTCGCCACGGCGTACGCGTCGGTTCCTATCGCAACCCCGATGCACTGTCGATGCAGGCGCGCTTAATAGCGTGTGCGTGCCGTTAGCGCTTGTCGGGAGTTGCCTGCCTGACTCGATGGCTTTCGTCATCGCCGTGAGTCATTGAACGGACATTCCCCATGCGTTTTTTTTCTCCGTGCAGCGCGCTGATCGCGCTGCCGCTCGGCCTGCTTGCACCGCCCACCGCCGTGGCGCAGAGCAACGCCGAGCCTTTGGCTCAGACCACCGCCAAAAGCAAAACCACCACCTTGCCGGGGATGAAAGTGACGGCAGCCTCGAAGCATGCAGGCAGCCCGGTTTTCCCCGCCACCGTGGCCAGCATCTCGGCGAAACAGGTGCAGGCCACGGTCAACGCGGTCGATGTCGAGGACGCAGCGAAATATCTGCCCAGCGTATTCATCCGCAAACGTAACGAGGGCGACACCCAGCCCGTGCTCGCCACGCGAACCTGGGGAGTCAACTCCAGTGCGCGCACCCTGGTCTATGTCGACGACATTCCGATCTCTGCGTTGATCGCCAACAACAACACTATCGGCGCACCGCGCTGGGGCGTGATTTCGCCCGAGGAAATCGATCACATCGACATGCTGTACGGGCCGTTTTCGGCGGCGTATGCCGGCAACTCGATGGGCGGCGTGATGCAGATCAACACGCGCATGCCGGAAAAGACCGAGGTCACCATCAAGCAGACCGAGGCCGTGCAGACGTTCGATCTTTACGGCACCCACCGCGATTTGAGTACCAGCCAAACCAGCGCTACGGCGGGCGGACGCTCCGGCGAACTGTCGTGGTTTGTCGGCGCCAATGTGCAGAACAGCTTCAGCCAGCCGCTGAGTTTCATTACCGCCAGCAAGGCGCCTGCAGGCATCAGTGGCACGATCGCCGCCGACAACAAGCTCGGCCAAACGGCGGATGTGCTCGGTGCCGGCGGCCTGCTGCACACACGCATGCTCAATCTCAACGGCACCTTCGCTTACGACATCACGCCCAGCCTGCGCCTCACTTATCTGATCGGCTACTGGAGCAACGACGGCCAGTCGCAGGCCCAAACCTATCTGACCGATGCGCGCGGTCAGGCCACGTACGGCAACGCCGCCGGCTTCGCCAGCAATATCTATCAGATCACCGAACACCACCTGATGCAGGGGCTGTCGCTGAAGACCGATACGCGCGGCGCGTTCGATGGCTCGGTAGTCATCACGCACTACGATTTTCTGAAAGACCGGCAGTTATCCCCGGCCGGTGTCACGACGGAAACCGGCCTCACTGACAACGGCAGGCTTGCCAGTTACGGCGGCACTAACTGGTCGACGCTGGATCTGAAGGGCATCTGGCGGCCGCAGGGTTATGACGGCGCGCAGGAAGTATCGGCGGGTGCGCATGCCGATCAGTACATCCTGAAAAATCCGACCAGCAACACGCTCGAGTGGCCTGATCCGTCGAGCATTACCAGCCTGTATTCCAGCGGCCGCGGCAAGACGCAGACGAACGCCGTGTGGCTGCAGGATGCCTGGCAATTCGCGCCCGCGTGGCTGGCGACCTTCGGTGGCCGCTACGAGTGGTGGCAGGCCAGTGATGGCTACAATTTTAGCGGCCATACGGAAGTTACCCAACCGCGTGAATCGGCCGATGCGTTTTCGCCGAAGCTCAGCGTGCAATGGGATTTCGCGCCGAGCTGGAGCCTGACCAGTTCGTTGGCAAAGGCGGTGCGTTTCCCCACGGTAGGTGAGCTGTATCAGCTGGTTTCGACCGGTTCGACGTTCAGCACGCCGAACCCCGACCTGAAACCCGAAACGGTGCGCAGCGGTGAACTGGCGCTGGAGCATGCGCTGGATCAGGGCTCGGTGCGGCTCTCGCTGTTCCAGGAAAACACCCGGCAGGCGCTGATTTCTCAGACGGCGTTTCTGTCCAGCTACGCTGTGCCGGTGACTTACACGATGAACGTGGGCGAGCTGCGCAATCGGGGCATCGAGCTGGCGGCGCAGAAAAACAATGTGCTTGTCGACGGGCTGGAGATCTCCGGCAGCATCACCTTTGTCGACTCGACGATACTCGCCAACGATACGTTTTCGAGCAGCACCGGCAGTGCATCGCAAGGCAAGCACGCGCCTTACGTGCCACGCTGGCGGGCGACGGCCGTGGCCACCTATCGGCCCACCGCCGAATGGTCGTTCACCCTGGCCGGTCGCTACAGCGGTCGGGAATATTCAACGCTGGACAACACCGACAACACGCCGCACGTGTTCGGCGCGTTCGACAGCTTTACCGTGTTCGATGCGCGCGCGCATTACCAGATCAACGAGCGTCTTTCGGCTTCGCTGGGCATCGATAATTTCACCAACCAAAAATATTTTCTCTATCACCCGTTTCCGCAGCGCACCTACGAGGCGGACCTGAAGTTCAGCCTCTGAGTCGATGCGCCGTGGGTGTGGTTCCTCGGCGGCGTTGGAAACGATGCATGCCATCCAGTAATGGAGTTTTATCGTCATGAGTTTGTTGTTGTCTGCCTTCGTCATCTTGCTTGCCCGAGCGTCGGGTTCTACTGGCACGCTCTTGCCGGCGGGGAAAAAGCCGGCGGATGCCATGAGTGCTTCATCGAGTAGTTATCCATGACGGGGGCATTTGCTGTGGCCATCGATGCGCGCCCGCGCAATGCGTACAGGCTGATCTGGCGCTGGCATTTCTACGCCGGCCTGTGGTGCCTGCCGTTTGTGCTCTGGCTCGCGGTGACCGGGATGATTTACCTGTTCAAGCCGCAGATCGAGCCACTGCTCGAGCAGCGCTACGCGCACGTTACCCGCGCCACGCATCAACCGCCGTCGGCGCAGGTGGCAGCGGCATTGAAAGCCGTGCCGGGCTCGGTGCTCAACGCGTATCAGCTGCCATCCTCCAGCGAGGCAGCAACGCGCGTGCTGGTGGGAAGCGGGCCGGAGTTGACGCGTGTCTTCATCAATCCATCGACCCTGCAGGTGCTGCGGGTGGTTTGGGAAAACGACCGCTTCATGCGGGTGATCTTTCATCTGCATGGCGAGCTGCTGCTGGGTACCGGCGGCTCGATGGCGGTGGAGCTGGCGGCGTCGTGGACCATCTTCATGCTGCTGTCAGGGCTTTACCTCTGGTGGCCGCGCAGTCGCCGCCTGGGCGGCGTGGTGTACCCGCGCTGGCGTCATGGGCAGCGCGTGTTCTGGCGCGACATGCACGCGGTGATTGGCGTATGGATATCGTGCTTCGCGCTGTTTTTGCTGGTCTCCGGCTTGCCGTGGAGCAAGTCGTGGGGTGGCATGCTGCATGCGCTGCGACAAACGCATGCCGGCACCATTACCAGCCAGGAGTGGAGTATCGGCAGCGCGCACGAGCGTGCCGTTACCAAGCTGCAGGATTCACCCGTGGCGATGCCGGGCATGCGCATGCCCGGCGACGACGGGGCGGTGGTTGTCCGCATCGACTACTCGGCGCTGGACCGGCTGCTGCCAACCGTGAGCGCGCAGCATCTCGCGCCGCCGGTACTGATCGCGCCGCCGTCGCAGTTCAAGCCGGCGTGGACGGCGCGCTCCGACGCCGATGATCGCCCCAAGCAGGTCGATCTCGTGCTGGATGGGGCAACGGGCGGCATCGTCAGCCGCACCGCGTTCTCGCAGCGTCCACTGCTCGATCGAATCATCGGCTACGGCATTGCCATCCACGAAGGCCAGTTGTTTCCGCCGCTGAACCAGATCCTCGGCGTGTTTACCGCGCTGGGTTTGATTACCCTGTCAGCCAGTGCCGTGGTGATGTGGTGGCGCCGCCGCCCGCAGGGCGTACTCGGCGCTCCGCCGGCCCACGCAAGTACGCGTTATCCGCGGCTTCTGATGAGCGCGCTGGTGGTACTGGGATGCGTGCTGCCATTGCTCGGTGGCTCGATGCTGCTGGTGCTGTTGATCGAGCGTGTTTGCCTGCGTCGCCTGCCACGCGCCCGGCACTTTCTCGGGCTGGCGGCCGCTGACCACGGCTGACAATTTAGAAGACGCGGTTGTTGCGGATTATCCCGCGGCAAGGCAAAGCCGCAAAACCCGTGTCTCGAACGCCGCCGGCTGGATTCAACCGGCGGCCATTCAAGCCGTGCTCACTTGTGTCCGGCTACCGCATGCGGCACGTAGGCTTCTTCGAGCTTGGCGATCTCGTCCGCATCGAGCTTCAGCGCTACCGCAGCCACGGCATCGTCAAGGTGATGCGGTTTGGAGGCACCGACAATCGGCGCGGTGACGAACGGCTGATGGGCGACCCAGGCCAGTGCCACCTGCGCCTTTGACACTCCGCGCGCCTTGGCTACCGCGGCGACGGCTTCGACTACCTTGCGGTCCGCGTCCGGCACGGTATACAGCGTCTTGCCGAATTCATCGGTGGACTCGCGTTCGCTGCTTTCGTCCCAGTCGCGCGTGAGGCGGCCGCGCGCCAGCGGACTCCACGGAATCACGCCGATGCCCTGCTCATGGCATAGCGGCATCATCTCGCGCTCTTCTTCGCGGTACAGCAGGTTGTAGTGATTCTGCATGGTGGCGAAGCGCGTCCAGCCGTTTTTTTCGGCGACATACAGCGCCTTGCTGAACTGCCAGGCGTACATCGACGATGCGCCGATATAGCGCGCCTTGCCGGCCTTCACCACGTCGTGCAGCGCTTCAAGCGTTTCCTCGATTGGCGTGTGCGCATCCCAGCGATGAATCTGATAGAGATCGACGTAATCGGTGCCAAGACGGCGCAGGCTATGATCGATCTCGCTCATGATCGCCTTGCGCGAAAGGCCCATGCCGTTCGGACCCTCGTGCATGCGGTTGAACACCTTGGTCGCCAGCACGATGCTGTCACGCGAGCCAAAATCCTTCAGCGCACGGCCTACAATTTCCTCCGACGTGCCATCGGAATAAACGTTCGCCGTATCGAAAAAGTTGATGCCCAGGTCAAGCGCCTTGCGAATGAAAGGACGGCTGGTTTCCTCGTCCAGCGTCCAGCTGTGCGAACCCCGATCGGACACGCCATAGGTCATGCAGCCCAAACAGACGCGTGATACATCGAGGCCGGTACGGCCCAGTTTTACGTATTCCATCATTGTCTCCAGCAGCCAGAAATAGGGGCGCCGCCGACCTTGCTGGCCGACATTGCGCAGGCGGCAAGATTAACGCGCCGGACGTATGTCCGTGGTTTGTTCTACGTGAAAACGCCGGAACCATTGGCCGAAGCTCACAGGAAGGCGAGCGAATTACCAAGGCATTCACCGGCAGTGCATACGCAGGCGCTTTACCTGCTCGGACAAAAGTTGAGCGAAACCGATGTCTGACCCGCGTGCTATGCCAACATCCCGTTTAAGGCCACGCACCATGATGCGTTGATGTCGAAGGTCGACAGCGGGTGGAAAGTAGTACCCCGTCGACGTCAGGCGGATGCTTTCATTCGACTCACGAGTGTCAGGCATGCCTCGTCGATCAGGCGTGCCTGCTCACGTTTTTTCGGCGTGGGTTGCCAGGCAATCACCGATATCCAGTACGTGCTGGACTTCAGCACGGCGACGAACACGTCAGCGGCGACACGCGAATCCAGAGTGCCCAACTGACCGACTTTGCCGGCTTCGTCGAACCAGTGATACAGGCCGTTTTCCTTCTCTCCAAACTTGTCCATCAGCCGTTGACTCTGTGCTTTGGAGCGCATGCATTCGACCATCAGCACGCGGCTGAGCCGGATGAAGTCGGCGTCGCAGATCAGCTGCATTTCGTGCGCGCCAACCTCACGCAGCTGTTCCATGAAATCGCGCTCAGCGTCGTAGTGCAGCTTGCTGAGAGGGTCAACGCGCTCCATCAGAAGTTTCAGCACTGCCTCGAGCACGGCTTCCTTGGAAGGGAAGTGCTTGTAGAGCGTGCGTTTGGAAACTTCGGCGCGTGTGGCGATGGACTCCATACTGGCACCGGCCAGCCCATGCTCGGCAAGTTCGGCGATGCCGGCATCGAGCATGGCGTTGCGCTTGGTGGCGCTGCGGTTCAACAAATCGGACTCCTGAAATCTTCGGCTTTCGGCGCCGGCCACCTGACGATTGACTCATGAAGTATACGATATGGTTTACTTTATTCGTGGCGCGTCATAAGGTACACGAAGTCGTTTACTTTGTCGGGACACTTCGCATGGTTATTGCACTCGTTTTTCTCGTTATCGCCCTGAGTCTCGGCTGGCCTGTGTGGCGTGCAGCAGTGAAGCGCCAGCGACTTGCCCTGGCGCACGCCAATTCGCCGGCGTGGCGCGATGGGCGGTTTCGCAACGTGGCCAATACGCGTGCGCCGAAAATGGCTGAAATCATCAAGACGTCGCGCGCGCATCGCGGGCAGCGACGCAAGCCGCAAAGCCCGTTGCCGATCGCGACGGTGCGCGCGGACGTATTGAGCGGGCCGGCATCGCAGGAACTGCAGGTCACCTGGCTGGGCCATTCCAGCGTGCTTATCGAGATCGACGGTCTGCGACTGCTGACCGATCCGGTGCTGAGTTCGCGTGCTTCGCCGGTGCCATTTGCGGGGCCGAAGCGTTTTACGCCGCCGGCGCTTACCGTCGCGCAGTTGCCGAAAATCGATGCGGTCATTCTCTCGCACGATCACTACGACCATCTCGATCGCAACACCATCGGCGAGTTGGCTGATCGGGTAGGTCACTTCTACACCACATTGGGCGTGGGTCAGCGGTTGATCGATTGGGGGGTGGATGCCAAACGCGTCACCGAGCTGGACTGGTGGCAAGAGGTTCGTTTTGGTGCGCTAACGCTGGCGCCGACGCCCGCCCAGCATTTTTCCGGCCGCGGCCTGCGCGACGGCAACTCGACGCTGTGGGCCTCGTGGGTGGTGATGGGCTCACGCGAGCGGCTGTTTTTCAGCGGCGATACCGGGATGCATCAAGGCTTCGCCGAGATCGGCCAGCGCTACGGACCGTTCGATCTCACCCTGATCGAATGCGGTGCGTACAACGAAATCTGGCCGGACTCACACATGCAGCCAGAACAGTCGATCGCCGCGCATCAGATGGTGCGCGGGCAGACGATGATGCCGGTGCACTGGGGCACCTTCGATCTGGCCTTCCACCGCTGGGACGAACCGGCCGAACGCATCCGCGCGCTGGCGGCAAAGCAGGGCGTGCATCTGGTGCAGCCGCGGCCGGGCGAAACCGTTCGTCCCGACACGCCGCTGCAATCACCTTGGTGGCGCACGTTTGAGGCGGACGTTGTCGACCATCCTTCCATCAGGCACGTTCGGGAGACCACCGCATGAGCGGTTGGAATACTCAAGATATTCCTTCCCAGGTCGGCAAGCGCGCCGTCGTAACCGGTGCCAACAGCGGCCTTGGATACGAGACCGTACTGGCATTGGCCAACGCGGGCGCCGAGGTGATTCTTGCTGCGCGCAGCGCGCAAAAGGGTAGTGAGGCGCTGGCGAAAATACGCGCGCTTTCACCGCAGGCGAAGGTGCGACTGGAGTTGCTGGATCTGTCGAAGCTGGCTTCGGTGGCGGATTTTTCCAGCCGGCTCATTGCCGAGGGCAAGCCGCTGGACATGCTGATCAACAACGCCGGCGTGATGGCGCTGGCGCAGCGTCAGGTGACGGCCGATGGTTTCGAGATGCAGCTCGGCGTCAACTATCTTGGCCACTATGCGCTGACCGCTCAGCTACTGCCGCTATTGCGTCGTGCGCCTGCGCCTCGCGTGGTCAATCTCAGCAGCCTGATGCATCGCATGGGCAGCATTCATTTCGACGATCTGCAGCTCGAACGCAGCTACACGCCAAACAAAGCCTACGGTCAGTCCAAGCTGGCCATGCTGATGTTCGCGCTGGAGCTGCAGCGCCGCAGCGATGCCAACGGCTGGGGGCTGATGAGCAACGCGGCGCATCCCGGTTATGCGCGCACCGAGCTGATCGCCAACGGGCCGGGATCGGCCGGCTTCGTAGGGCTTTTGAGTCGCCTGCTCGAACCATCGATCAGCCATTCCGCCGCTGCCGGTGCGTTGCCGACGCTTTACGCGGCGACATCGCCATTGGCCAGGGCGTCGGGCTATTACGGACCCGATGGATTCTCCGAACTCAAGGGCGCGCCGGCCACAGCCAAGATCTCGGCCCGGGCCAGCGATGCCGCTTCTGCCGCACGACTGTGGGATGTCTCGGAAAAACTCACGGGCACCCGTTTCCCGTAACGCAGTCGCATCCGGCACCGGCTATCGAATGGAGTGAACGACCCGGTAAGCTGGGGCGGCGAGTTGCTGCCAAGCCTGTTGTTCTATCCGGGACCCTGCCGATGACCGTCGAGCAATCGATCAAAGCGAGCTTTGCGCCGGCCGGCCATCTGCGCGCCTCGATCAATCTGGGTAATCCGATTCTGGCAAAGCTCGATGGGGCCACCGCAAAGCCGTGCGGCGTTTCCGTCGATCTGGCGATGGAGCTGGGCCGGCGGCTAGATGTCGATGTCGAGCTTTTGGCATTCGACACCGCCGCTCGATGGTGCAGGCGGTTGCCGATGAAAGAGCGGATGTCGGTTTCTTCGCCATCGATCCCGCGCGTGGCGCGAGCATCGCTTTCACGGCGCCTTACGTGTTGATCGAAGGGTTTTATCTGGTTCGCGACGAATCGCCGATCCGCGACAACGCCGACGTGGATCAGCCGCATCATCGCGTCGCCGTTGGCAACGGCAGCGCGTACGACCTTTTTCTCAGCCGCGAGCTCAAGTACGCGCAGATTGTCCGTGCCGCCAGCTCGCCAAGCGTGATCAAGACCTTTGTCGAACAGCAGCTCGACGTCGCTGCAGGCGTCAAACAGCAGCTCGAAAAAGGCATGGCCGAGGTGTCTGGCTTGCGCCTGTTGCCCGACCATTTCATGGTGATTCGTCAGGCGATGGGCTTGCCCAAAAGTCGTGGTGACGAAGCCGCACTGTTTCTGCGGCAGTTTGTCGAAGACAGGAAGACGTCGGGCTTTGTCGCGGCAGCGTTGGCAGCGCACAACATCACCGGCGCGTCGGTCGCGCCGACGGGTGACTGAGCGAGTGCCCAGCCGGATGAAATCCACCGGCGTATGGCTGCTGCGCGGCCTGATCCTGCTTCTCGTCGTGCTGGCTGGGCTGGTCGCGTGGAAACGCCCGGACAACGCGCTGCGCATTGCGACGGCCAGCATTTCCGATGTGATGTGTTCCAGCGTGTTCGTGTCGGGGCTGGCGCCGCAGCGAGCTTTCGACGAAAGCTTTGCCGACGACAAGGGGCTGGCGCGCCTGTTGCCGCATCTGCATTACACGGTGGATCGCGCGAACCGACGCATCACCACCGACTGGCGTGGTCACCTTGCCAGCAGCGCAACTTTCTATCCCGGCTATGGCTGCGCGTTGCCGTGGCAAACGCCGAGCGCGCCGACGTTGCAGGCCGCGCGCGAAGTGACCGGCTCATCGGAGACGCAGCCGCTCGTGCAGTCCTCCGATCCAGCCATTCGCGATGCGCTGGCGCGCGCGTTTGCCGAGCCGCCAACCGGACCGCGCCGGCACGTGCACGCCATTGTGATTCTGCACGATGGCCAGATCATCGCCGAACAATACGCCCCCGGCTTTGGTCCCGACACGCCGCTGCTGGCGTATTCGGTCAGCAAGTCGGTAGTCAATGCGCTGGTCGGCATACTGGTGCGGCAGGGCCGAATGGACGTCCACTCGCCGGCGCCAGTTGCCGCATGGAAAGATCCCGCCGATCCGCGCCATGCGCTGACCACCGAACAGCTGATGCGCATGACGTCGGGCTTGGCCTTGACCGAAAACGACAGCGGCTTCGATCCGGTGTCGATCATGATGTTCCAGCAACCGGACATGGCGGCCTTCGCCGCGCAAGCGAAGCTGCGGACTGAACCGGGCAAGGTCTGGGATTACAGCAGCGGCAATACGTTGATCGTCGCCGGCATGCTGCGCGACGCGGTGGGCGGCGGTGCTGCAGGGATGATCCGGTTTGCGCACAAGCAGCTGTTCGATCCCATCGGTATGCGCCATGTGCTGATGGAATTCGATGGCGCGCAGACGGTGATTGGCTCCACGCGCATGTATGCCTCGGCGCGCGACTGGGCGCGTTTCGGGCAGCTTTATCTCGATGACGGCAAGGCAAACGGCCAGCAGATTCTGCCGGTCGGATGGTCCAGTTATTCGAGCAGCCCGACCCTTGATGCGCCGTATGGTGCCGGCTTCTGGAGCAACGTGCCGGCGCCGGGCGACAAGGAGCCCCGCATCGACGGCCTGCCGCCGGACGCGTATTTCGCCTCCGGCATGAACGGTCAGCGCATCCTCATCGTGCCGTCGAAGCGGCTGGTCATCGTGCGTTTCGGTTCGACGGTCGATCCACCGCGGTTTGATATGAAGGGCCTGGTCCGTCTGCTGGCGGATATTTCCAGCGCCCTCCAATGAGTGCCGACTTTTGATTGCGTTTTTTCTGTAGCAGGCGCGGAGTAGTCAAATCAAACTTCAGCGGCTACAGATAACGACGTTGAGAAGCGGCCGGCGCGAGCCTTCATCAAGCCGCCTGTGACGAGTGCGCGAGGCCGTATCGTGCCGCGGACTTTTTACGCTTCACGAAATACCCATCGTTGGCGATCAAGGCTAGGATGCGCTTCGTCCGCGAGCGGGGCAGCGCGAGATCAAAAAAAATGCCCCGCAACAGGCACTGAAGCCTGGCGGGGCAAGAGGATTCACACGGCTAAGCACGTCATCGCTGCGCTAAAACGCGTTTTTCAGAAGTCGTAATTGACGCTCAGGCGGACATAACGCGGCGCTTCGCGATAGACCGGGGTGCCATAAAGCCAGTTCGGCGTCGTACCCGAAATGACCGAGTTCGGCTGATCAAAAGTGGAACGCTGTTCGTTGAGCACGTTGAAGATGTTGCCGCTGAAGGCGAGCTTCTGACCGCCCCAGCCCGGACGCCAGGTCGCGCCGAGATCCAGCTGGTGCAGCCAGGGCAGGCGGCCGTACTTACCGGGGGAGACGGCTGGCCGTAGCACCAGTGGTACGCATTGCCATAGCCGACCGGATCGGTAGCGTTCGGCCCATAGGCACCCAGGCAAATTTTCGGATTACCTTCGGTGATCGCCAGATTGGCCGAGACCTGCCATTCCGGGCTGACCTGGTAGTAACCGTAGGCCTTGATAACGTTCGGGTGATCGTTGTTCTGCGGGCCGTTGGTGTTCTCCATGATCTGGGCGTTATCCCAGTCTTCGCTGGCCGAGGCGCCGCCCTGGAGCAGATCCGAGCGGACCTGGCCTTCGGTGTTGCCGTAGCTGCGCGAGAAGGTGTAATCGAGCTTGCCGTACCAGGTGCCGTCGAAGGTGTGCTCAATGAATGTTTCCAGCGAGTAATAGCGGCGCTTGAGGCTCTGGAAACCCATCTCCTTGTTGCTTAGCGTGACGGGAACCACGTTGCCAGCGGTGTCGATCAGGTTGAAGGTATTTGCGCGCCCCGGGTTGATCAGGTAGCAGCTGTTGGTCGAGCCGATGTCGTAGCCCTCGGCCGTGGCCTTGGCGGTCACGCGGGCGACGTCGCAGAAATCATCGATCGCGGTGTTGAGCTTGCGCTGCATCACCTTGGCGCCGTACACATAGTTAGGTCCGAGCGTCTTGCTGAAGCCGAGGATGAACTCGTCCTGGTTTTCGGCCTTGATGTTGGCGGCGGTCACCGTGCGCGGGTCGGGCTGCGTACCGAACGAGTTGTTGGCTGAAACCGGACTGGAGATCTGCGTCAGGCCCGTCGGCACGCCGTTGGCATCGATGCCGCTATACGTGTAGTACTGCTGGGTGGCGATGTAGCCCGCCGCCGCACCGGTGGCAGGGTTGAGCGGCATGCCGAGGTAATAGCGGCCGGCGTTGCCAAATACCTTGAAGGTGGCATCACCCAGCACATCCCAGCTAAAGCCCAGGCGGGGAGCCCACTGCGGCTTGGTCTGCGTGATGAAGGCCTGGTGTGCCGGGTTGTAATCGGTGAACTGATCGTTGCGCAAGCCGAGCGAGAGCAGCCAGCGGTCGTTGACCTGCCATTTGTCTTCGATGAACTGCGCGCGCTGCTCCGAGCTCACGCTCACCGCGTTGTCGGCGACGTTCTTGATCGCGTAATAACCGGATGCCCCGTTGGGGAACAGCGCGGGTGCGGGCACACCCAGTCCGCTGACGATGGGCTCGTTTGGCGTGAGGGTGTGGCCGTAGCTCCAGCTGTAACCGGGGCCAGAATTGACCGTACCCTGGTCGTCGGCATTGGAGCGCATATTGTCGATACCGGCGGTGATCGTGTGATCGCCGAGGTGATAGCTGAGGTCCGCGCGCAGATTGGTAAGCTTGTTCTTGCGCGCCGGGTCGGCCAGCGAGGACACCTGCGTATTCTGCAGCGGCACGCCGCCGGTATATGCCGGGTTCTGGCTCGCGGTGCCTGACACATAGGTCAGGTCGGGATCGTACGCGCCGGGGGCGTCGTAGTCCCTGGTCTTCAGCTCGCCGTACATGATGCTGGCGGTTAGATCGTCGGTGATGTAACTGGTGTATTTGGCGACGTAGAGATCGCCGCCGGTCTTGGTGTTGTCGAGCGGCTGCACATAAGCGCCGCGCGTGCGATTGAGGTAGTCGTAGGTGTATTCCGGGCCCGAACCCTCGTGCTTGTCCGATGCGCCGGTGAACTCGAGGATGTTGCTGTCGGTGATGTTCCAATCGATCTTGCCGTACCAGCGCGGATCTTTGTAGGTCTGTGTTTCGGCCTGTACGCTGCTGTCCACCGCGTTGACCTGGCGCGACTGGTCTCGCTGGTATTCCGTGGCAATGAACATGTACAGCTTGTCCTTGATCAGCGGGCCGCCGGCATAGCCGCTGACCGTCTCGCTCCACGAACTGTCCTGTGAACGGGGAATATAGAGCGTACCCGTCGCCGGATTGGCCGGCGGCACGCCGTTGCGGTAGTAAATGTCGGTGTTGTCGGCGCGGCCCGAAGCCGGCTCCCAGGTCACCTGGGTACCAAAGTGCCAATCGTTTGTGCCGCGCTTGCCGATCTGGTTGATCACGCCGCCGTCGGAACGACCGTACTGCGCGCTGTAACCGCCGGTATAGATTTCCTGCTGGTCGATAGCGCCGTACGGAAGCGTGATGCCGCCCTGTCCATTCAGCGGATCGGTCGTGTTGAAACCGTTGATGTAATACGCATTCTCCGTCGCCGCCGAGCCACCGAACGAGACCAGGGCGTGGCCCGTCGCACTGCTGAACTGGCCGGTATTGGTGTTGACGCCCGGTGCGAGTTTGGCAATGGCCTCCGCACTGCGACCCAGCGGCAGCTTGGCGAGTTCGTCAGCCGTGATCACGGTACGCGAGTCGACGGTAGTGACATCGATGGGCGGCAAACTGCTGCTGGTGACGTTGACGGCCGCCAGATTGGAGGCGCCCTTGGTGCCGGTTATGGCCGGCGCAGCAGCAAACGACACTTCGGTGCCCGAACCAACCAGCAGGCTGACGTTTTTCCGGCTGTCGACCGTGGCGCCGTCGCGGCGCAGGGAAACGGTGTAGGTACCGACGGGCAACTGGCCCGTGGTGTAACGGCCGCGGGCATCGACCGGGATTTCGCGGTGCACGCCGCTGGTGCTGTCGATCACGACGGTCTGGCCATCCCCGGCGGCGACCGTGCCGTAGAGGGAACCGGTGGTGGACTGGGCCATGACGTTGCTGGCACCAGCACAGGCCGTAAGCACGGCCAGCCCAAGGACACGCTTGCGCATTTGGAACTTCATCATCACGACTACCCCGTTATTTAGTTTGTCAGGGCCGCACTTCCCCGCGCCGTAATCGACGTATGAAAGCAAAGTGAGCCCGTGTTTTCCTGCGGCGGGTATCCCCTCCAACCGCGAAAAGCCCTGATTTATCTCGATCCAAATTAGCCGTGGGTCAAGAGTTGCATGAGACAACGGGAGCTGTCTACCCGTTAGGACGAAATTTGTTTCGGACTTCTAAACTGCTGGATGCATTGCAGTTTCGACATTTCGTACGTGTTAACCACGATTGGGAACAGATGGAATCGGGTGAATGGGTGGTGTTGCTGGTACCGATGCAGCTATGAAAATACGAGGGATTGAAGTTACGTCAAAACCGCGCTGATTCTTGCGCACAAGCTGAAAGCGGCGTTGCTTCTTGCGGAAGCAATGCGTTGGGATAGGGACGCGCCGAACGCGTCCGAAATGTCCGTCAGCCGAAGCCTGTCGTCGGCGCAGGGTTCGCGCGAGCCATGCCGTTCATAACACTTGTATGGTCTGGTCACGATGCGGAGGTCGGCGTTCTGCACTTCGTTCGTCTGATGGTTCGACCGATTTATTTATCTTATTTTAGCCATCTAGCCGTCTAATTAGAAAATTAATAAGCAGCGGATCATTCATAATTTCCAGTACTAGAAAGTTCTTTGGAAGCGACGCGGAGATCGTCGATTTCCTCAAGTCAGGCATCAATGTCTATAGCAACGGCCGCGACGAAAACAAAGGATCCCGATGTGACTGGGCAGCCGTGCTTACGGCCAGTTATCTCTGGTGAATAACTGAAAGCGGAAAGACACGGCGCGGTCTGACGTGGGGCTCTCGGCCGTGCGCCGCGTCTCGTATAATGGGAGGTTCCCAACTGTGCCAGTGGTCCCCTCGCACCATGACTGCTGACGAATTACGCGATCTACTAGCGCGCGACCCCGAGCGCGCCGCTACTACCGTTCAGACGCTGGCAAACGGCGGCGTGATTGCAGCGCAGCTGTTTTTCGGCCGCATGCTTCTGGAAGGTGATGGCACGATCAAAAGCCCGGCCGCCGCGCTGGCGTGGTTCGAGCGTGCCGGCGCGCACGGTAGTGCCGAGGCCACCAATATGGTCGGCCGTTGTCTCGAGAACGGCTGGGGCACGGCGCCTGATGTGATTCAGGCTCTCGCCTGCTATGCCTATGCCGCCAAGCGCGGCGACGACTGGGCGCAGTACAACCTCGCCCATATGTACCTTGACGGGAGCGGCGTCGAGCGTGATGTCGAGCGCGCCGCGCACTGGTGCGCGCAGGCTGCCAATCAGGGCCACGTCCGCGCCATGAACCTGCTGGCGCGTTGCTACGAAAAAGGTTGGGGCGTATTCGAGAACATCGCCAAAGCCAACGACTGGTATCGTCGCTCGGCCGAAGGTGGCTATTTCCGCGGTCAATACAACTGGGCCACGGCCTTGGTCGCGGCGAACCGAATGGAGGAGGCGGCCAAGTGGCTGAAGCGTGCCGCGCAGGACGCTACGCCCGATGTAAGGGCTGCGATCGTCAGCTATGCGGCGCAGATTGATCATCCGGCGATGAAGGTTATTGCTTCTTCAGTCGATTAGGCATTGAAGAGCTGTCCGGCAAATTTGCTAGCCTTTGCTGCGTGCGAATAGAAAGTCCGTTGCAGGATGCATTGTGGGCCGATGAGTTGCCCGCCCTCCGATAGAGCGAGGTAAGAGCTCCGGCTGAAAAATTTTCAATGTTTAGCCGTCTGGCCGTCCAATTGACTGAAGTGGGTGATGGCGTTGAAGACCAGGCCGTAGCTGCCGATGGTTTCGCCGCGCCAGATCGGGTTGCCCGCGAACAGCAGCACGTTGCCCTTGCCGTAGTGGGCGTCGACCACGGCGGCGCGCTCGGCCATTTCATCGCCGCCGTCGAGCAGGCCGGCGATCAGCAGTTTGTCGGCGTCGGCGTAGCGCACGATCACCCTGGGCTGCTGGTCGGCGGGAATCGCGAGCGGGT